>Ga0207677_10000105_pt1 | contig 69286 bp, 52 predicted proteins | sample KBSMisM42_FD_184311 | JGI IMG/M metagenome (GOLD analysis project Ga0207677, IMG submission 184311) | Miscanthus rhizosphere microbial communities from Kellogg Biological Station, Michigan, USA - KBS Miscanthus M4-2 (SPAdes) (version 2) | ecosystem: Host-associated > Plants > Roots >...
GTTCGTTCCATCGAGAGTCCTTCTCCCCCGGCGTCTTTTTGCCGGGGGAGAAGGTGCCGAAGGCGGATGAGGGGGCGGAGCTTGCGCGACCTGCGGTTTCAGGCGCCGCCCCTCACCCGCACTCCGCTTCGCTGCGTGTCTCCCTCTCCCCGGAAGAAACTCGGGGAGAGGGACTCTCGACCGGAAAGATTCTTTGGTTGCGGCTATGCCGCGCTGTGCCTCTGTGGTGAAAGCCTTACTCCACCTTCTTCGTGTTGTCGTCGGGATTGCGATCGACGAGTTTGTTCAGCGGATCGATCCCGGCGCGGTCGGGCTTCGCCGCAACCACGAATGCGAACTTCGACGAAGGCGTCGTCAGGTGGTGTTTCTCCAGCGCGAGAACAGGCTCATTTCCTTTGGTCTTTGACGCGCCGAGGACGCCGACGTCGATCCAGTCGTTGATGGGGACGGAGGTTTCCTTTCCGCGGTTGTCGGCGCGGAACTTCTTCGACTCGACGGTAACCGTGACGACGAACTTGCCGTCGGGACGTTTTGAGACCGTCGCGGCCGCGGCCTTGTTGTCGTAGAGCGTGATCGTTTCGAAGAGATCCGTGATCAGCGACTGCTTGTCGGGCGGCGTCACGGCACGGAAGTCGGCAATGAGATCGCGCGTCGTGGCGTAGGGCGGCTGTTCGAAGGCGTGATCGTGGATGAGCTGGCGGAGCGCGGCGTTGACCTTGTCCTCGCCGATCTCGTCGCGCAGCTCGTACATGGCCAGGCTGCCTTTGCGGTAGTGGATGTAGCCCTGATTCTCGACCAGCATCAGCGGCATCTCGGCCACCAGCTCGCCTCCTCGGCCGGCCAGATAGCGATCGAGCTCGTATTTCAGGAAGCGGCGCATCTTGTCGCGGCCGTACTCCTTCTCCATCACCATCAAGGCCGAATATTGCGCCAGCGTTTCGGCGAGCATCGAGCCGCCCTGCACGTCGGCGCCGATGACCTGGTGCGCCCACCACTGGTGCGCGACCTCGTGCGCGGTGACGTAGTAAACGTAGTCGATCGCCTCCTTGTCGCGCAGGTCGGCGATGAAGCCGATGGACTCGGAGAACGGGATCGTGTTCGGGAACGACTGCGCGAACTGCGCGTAGCGCGGGAACTCCAGGATGCGCACCTGCTTGTGCTGGTAGGGCGAGAAGTTGGCGGTGAAGTAGTCGAGCGACTTCTGCACGGCGTAGATCATCTGGTCGACGTTGTAGGCGTGCGACGGCGTGTAATAGATCTCGATCGGGATGCCCTTCCACGTGCTCCGCTTCACCTGATAGCGCGCGGAGAGATAGGCGAAAAAGCCGAGGATCGGCGAGGTGGTCTTGTACTGGAAGTAGCGGCGGCCGTTCGCGATCCACTCCTTCTGCAGGTAGCCGGGCGCGAGCGCGATCTGGTCGGGCGAGGTGCTGACGGTCGTGTCGAGATTGATCCAGTCGGCGTCGCGGGTGATGCCGTTGTCGAGCCGTGCTTTCAGATCGTCGATCTTCGCCATGCGCACGACCGGCGCGAGGCCGTACTTACGGCGCTTGTGCGTGTCCTGCAACTCCACGTTCGGGCTGTAGCCGAGGTGCGGAAAGGTCGAGAAGTTGTTGAAGAAGGTGCCGTTCTCCACGATCGAATTGTCGCGGCTGGCGTTCTCGAATCCGAGATGGTGGAGGGTCACGGAGAACGACATCGGCATCGTCGCGCCGGGCGCCAGCGGCTGCGCGAGGTGATAGATGAAGTAGCCGTGATCGGCGTCGTTCTTCGCCAGCGTCGCGCCGGGAATCTGCACTGACAGCGGGACGTCGGGGACCATCACCACGTGCAGGTCGCTGATCGGCTGCGACGTCTTGTTCATCAGCTTGTACGTTCCGCGGATGTCCACCCACCGTTTGTCGGGATCGATATCGACGTTGGCCTGCACGTCGGTGATGCGCGGCTGGGCGATACGGTCGTACTTCTTGTACAGCTTCTCCGTTTCGGCGGAGCGCTTGTCGCGCTGATCTTCGGTCGAGTAGTGATTGAGAACGTTCGTGTTGTAGAAGATGTAGCAGCCGGTGGAGACGAAGGCGATTACGAGCAACGCCAGCGTGGTGGTGACCGGGATTCCGAAACGTCCGCCGGCCACGCGCGTGCGGATGCGCATCGCCGTCTCCGTGCCGCGCACCCAGAAGAGATGGCCGACGATCAGAAGAATGGCCGCGAAAATCGTCCAGTAGAGGCTGAACCATTCGAACGGGCGCATGAAATGGCCGTAGCCGTTCATGTCGGAGTAGGTCGTATTCGGCAGGACGAAGAGCTGGTAGAGGTGGTGCTCGTAGTGCAGCGCGTCCATCACCGCCTGCGCAATGATGTAGAAGAGCGCGATCAGAAATCCGACGTAGCGGTTGTTGGTGAGGACCTGCCCGACAAACATCAGGATCGTGATCAGCAACAGCTTGATGCCGAGGATCAGGAACGCGCCGCGGAAGTAGAGACCAAACTCGTAGTGGTGGTAGTGCTTCGAGGCTTGCACGGCGATCGTGGTCAGCACGGCCGCGCACAGCGTGAGGTAGAGCACGATGCAGAGCGCCGTCAGCTTGCCGGCCCAGATCGCCCAGGTCGGTGACGGCATCGTGTCGGTGACCTCGTTCAACTTCAGCATCCGCTCGCGCCAGACGATTTCGCCGGCGTAGAACGCGGCAATGATCACCGCGAAGAAAAAGAAGTTGTTCTCGATGACGTCGACCATCTCCCAGGTGACGGGATAGAAGCGCGTCCCGAAAATCGGACTGGCGAACGCGGCGCCGCCGACGGTGTTGAGCACCGCCAGCAGCATGATCACGATGAACGGCAGGCTCTTGAGAATGGCGCCGGTCTCGACGCGAATGGTCGTGAAGTATTGGCGCACCGAGGCCATGCCGCCGAAGTGTTGCGACACCTGCGGCAGGGCGACGGCGACTGGAATCGGCGCCTCATCGGCCGCCGCGGACTTCTTCTTCTTTCTCTTTCCCGAGGCGCTTCCCGCTTCCATCTTGAAAAATGCGAACGTCAGCGCGAGCAGTACGAGCGCGACGCCGATCCAGATCAGGCGGTTCCAGAGGAAGACGCCGTCCAGCGGCAGGATGTTGTTGTTCTTCTCGAACACCGTCCAGTAGCGCGTGGTCCGCGCGAAGGGCGAGAAGCCGAAGGGATCGAGCAGGACGCCGATCTTCTCGCTCTCCAGGTCGCGCAGTGAAACGCGCGAGACGATGTACGCCACGTAGAACGCGGCCACCGAGGTGTAGGTGGCCATGAGGCTTCGCGTCAGCGCCGCCACGGCGAAGAAGATGGCCGCGCAGAGGAAGAGGTTTGGAAGGATCAGGACGAAGAACGAGAATGCATACGGTTTGAGAACGAACGGGCCGAGCTGCTCCTTGTCGAGCCACGGCATGAACGAGCCGATCATGATCGCCGTCACCACGCCGAGGTAAACGAGGCTGGAGACGATGAACGCGGCGCTGAAGCGGCCGAAGAGATACTGGCTCTTCTTGATCGGCGCTGAGAAAAAGAGCGCGTCGGTGTTGAATTCGAAGTCGCGGTTGATGGCGCTGGCCACGTACGCGGTCGTGGTCAGCACGCCGAAGACCGACATGACCAGCAGCATCTGCATGATCACGAACGGCGCGTTGCGATTGACGTTCCCGAGCGCGCCGCCGATCGTCACGGTGTCCGAGGTCACGGCGCCGAACGTCAGGAAAAAGAAGATGACGAAGAGGATGTAAAACAGCGGCTGCTTGAGGTGATAGCGCAGCTCGAATTTCAGAATCTCCCAGGTCATCAGGCCGCCTCTGCGTGCGGATGACTGTCGCGTTTCGAGTAGTGGAAGTAGACGTCTTCGAGCGAAGGATTGATCGCCTCGAACGTCGGATCGGGCTGCGCGTCGTTCACGACGTGAATGACGGTGCGGCCGCTGACGAGCTTCGTGGAGATGACGGTGTAGCGGCTCTGGAAGTCTTCCAGCTCCTGCTTCCCGATCACGCGCCGCCACACTTTGCCGTTCAACTCGCGCACCGCGGCCTGCGGATCGCCGCTCATGAGCACACGGCCGCCGGAGATGATGGCCATCTGCGAACAGAGGTCGCTGACGTCTTCGACGATGTGGGTGGAGAGGATGACCACGACGTTCTCGCCGATCTCCGCCAGCAGGTTGTGAAAGCGCACTCTCTCCTCGGGATCGAGACCGGCAGTCGGCTCGTCGACGATGATCAGTTTCGGATTTCCGAGCAGCGCCTGCGCGATTCCGAATCGCTGACGCATGCCGCCGGAGAAGGTGCTGAGGTTCTGTTTCCGCGCGTCGTAGAGATTGGTCCGCTGCAGCAGTGCGTTGACGGTGTCGCGCCGCTCGCGCGCATTGACGATCCCCTTCAGCACCGCAAAGTGATTCAGCATCGCCTCGGCCGTAATCCTCGGATAGACGCCGAACTCCTGCGGCAGATATCCGAGCAGGCGCCGCACTTTGTCTTTCTCGCGAAGGACGTCGATGTCGCCGAGCACGATGGAGCCGGAGTCCGCTTCCTGCAGCGTGGCGATCGTGCGCATCAGCGTCGACTTGCCGGCGCCGTTCGGCCCGAGCAGCCCGAACATGCCGGTAGGAATCGTGAGCGATACGTCCTGCAGCGCCTTGACGCCGTTCGAGTACGTCTTGGACAGACCTTCGATGCGCAGTTCGAGCATGGCTTCTCCTGATGGATACCGTACTACGGGTCGAGGCCGCGAAGGTTGTTCGTTGTCATCCAGAACCGCCGGAGGCGTCGGAGCGCGAAGCGCGGACGCCGCAGGACGGTGAAGGATCCCCGGCTGGTAACCCGGTGCGGGCGGGGGTGCTTCACGGAGCTGCGGGTTTTGAAAGCCACCGCCCCTCCCTGGTTAGCAGCCGGGGATCCTTCGACCGTCCTTCGCGACTACGCCTTCGGCTTCGTCGCTGCGGCGGCTCAGGATGACAGTTACGCCGTCGCGGCGAGCGCGATGCGCGCGATCTCGTCGACGAGGTGGAACGGATCGATCGGCTTGGTGAGGTAGGCGTCGAAGCCGCTGGCTTTGTCGCCGGTGGCGGGGAATGCGGACAACGCCACGATCTTCACGTTCTTGCCGTATCCGCGTTCGCGCACGGCGCGCGTGAAGGCGTAGCCGTCCATCTCCGGCATGGCGATGTCGGTCAGGATGATGTTGGGATGAAGCTCGTCGAGTCCTTCGAGAGCGGCGGCGGCGGAATCGAACGCGGTGAGATTCGCGCCGGCGGCCTGAAGCACCGCCGCGACCATCTTTCGCGACTCCATTTCGTCATCGACGAGGACGATGGAGACCTCGCGCAGACGATCGCGCTGCATGAACATGTCGCCGAGAGACTTGCGAACAGGACCCGCACTCGAGGTCACGGAACGCACCGGCAGCGTCACCGTAAACGTCGATCCTTTACCGCGACCTTCGCTCTCGGCGCTCACCGTTCCGCCGTGGGCCTCGGCGATGTAGCGGACGATGGAGAGACCGAGCCCGAGGCCGCCGTGGACGCGCGTCTGCGGCGACTCCGCCTGGCGGAACGGCTCGAAAATGTGCGGCAGGAAACGCGGATCGATTCCTTCTCCCGAGTCGGTAACTGAGATCTGCACGTGCGAGGCGGTGCGGCGCGCGGAAACCTCCACCTTGCCGCCGCGCGGCGTGAACTTCACCGCGTTGTTGAGCAGGTTCCAGATCACCTGCTGGATGCGGGTCGGGTCGGCGATCATCACGCCGAGGGTTGGCGCAAGCGTCAGCGTGACGGTGATGCCCTTCGCTTGCGCGGTTGCGTTCACCGCCTCGGCCGCGTTCATGATCGCGCGCGACACTTCCATCGTTTCCGGCGCGAGCCGCAGCTTGCCCGAAACGATGCGCGAGACGTCGAGGATGTCGTCGATGAGCCGCGCCTGGAGTTGTGCGCCGCCGGCGATCGACGCGACGGCCTCGTGGAACATCGGATCGTCCGCGGACATGGCCGGCAGCATGCGCGACCAGCCGAGGATTGCGGTCATTGGCGTGCGCAGCTCGTGCGAAAGCGTCATGAGGAAGTCGTCTTTGGCGCGGTTCGCTTCCTGCGCTACGCGGTACGAGTCCTCGGCACGGCGACGCTCTTCCTCGGCCTGCAGACGCGCTTCGCGCTGTTCGAGCAGCGCGCGCCGCGTCTCTTCCGCTTCCTTGCGATCGCTGATGTCGCGCGTCACTTTCGCGAAGCCGCGAAGCTCGCCGCTGCGGTCGAAGACGGCGGTGATGACGACGTTAGCCCAGAAGCGCGTGCCGTCTTTGCGCAGGCGCCATCCTTCGTCTTCGACGCTCCCCTCGGCGCGCGCAATCTCCAACTCGCGCTCCGGCTTGTGATTGGCCTTGTCCTCCTCGGAGTAGAAACGCGAGAAGTGACTGCCGATGATCTCTTCGGGCTTGTACCCTTTGATGCGCTCGGCGCCCTTGTTCCAGGTGGCGATGTTGCCGTTCGGATCGAGCATGAAAATGGCGTAGTCGCGAACCGAGGAGACAAGCAGTTGAAAGATTTCAGTGCTCTGCCGCAGCTCCTCTTCCGCGTGGCGGCGCGCGGTCAGGTCGCGCGTCACCTTGGCGAAACCGGTGATCTCGCCCTTGTCGTCGCGCAGGACCGTGATGACGGTGTTGGCCCAGAAGCGTTGTCCGCCTTTGCGGATGCGCCACCCTTCGTCCTCAACGCGCCCCTCGGCCGCCGCGGTTTCGAGCTCGCGACGCGGTTTTTCAGCGGCGAGGTCATCCGGACCGTAGAACAGGGAGAAGTGCTTGCCGACGGCTTCGTCCTCGCTGTAACCCATGATCCGTCCTGCGCCGCGGTTCCATGACCGGATGACGCCGGTCGGATCGAGCAGAAAGACGGCATAGTCCTCGACCGCATCGACGAGGATGGCGAATTCTTCCGCCCGAGGAGCGGACGGCTGATTGTGGGGCCCTGTTGTGCTCATCAGATAGCGGTTCGAGGTGCAGGGATCGTACCGACAGCAGTTTAGGGCATGATCTCGTCGTGATCCGCACCGTCACCGCCACCGAATATGTCACGCCGCTGCGCGAAGGCGGCTCGCTGCCGGCCATCGTGAATGGCGATGACGACGGCACGTACGTAGTGAAGTTTCGCGGCGCCGGACAAGGCGTCCGCGCGCTGGTCGCGGAACTGATCTCGGGCGAACTGGGACGCGCCCTCGGCCTGCCCGTTCCGGAAATCGTCTTCGTCCAGCTCGACGGACGCATGGCCAAGACCGAGCCGGATGCGGAGATCCAGGAACTGCTGACGAAGAGCGAAGGTTTGAACATCGGACTCGACTATCTCCCCGGCTCGATCACGTTCGATCCGATCATCGCCCGGACGATCGACGGCAAGTCGCGGCTGGCGTCGTCGATCGTCTGGTTCGACGCGCTGGTGACAAACGTCGACCGCACGCCGAAAAATACGAACCTGCTGGTCTGGCACCGCGGCTTGTGGATGATCGATCACGGCGCGACGCTGATCTTTCATCACAACTGGAGCGACGATTTCCTGAAGCGCAGCCGCAACGCATTCGCGCCGATCAAGCATCACGTGCTGCTGCCGTGGGCGACGGAGATTCGCGACGCCGATGGCGAGCTTGCGGCGATGCTGACACCCGAGGTGATCGACGGCGTGCTGGAATTGATCCCGGATGCATGGCTCGGCGACGAGCCGGTCTTCGCGAACGTGGACGATCATCGCGCCGCGTACCGCGACTATCTGCTGCACCGTCTCGAATCGCCGCGACGCTGGATGGAGGATGCCGCTGATGCGCAAGCGCTATCCGTTTGATTACGCCGTCGTCCGGATCGTTCCGCGCGTCGACCGCGGCGAGTTCCTCAACGCCGGCGTGATCCTCTTCTCCTCCACCGCCGCCTTCCTCGGCGCGCGCATCGGCTGCGACCACAAGCGCCTCAAAGCGCTCGCGCCGGGCATCGACACGGCCATGATCGACAGCTACCTCGATTCGATCCCGAAAGTCTGCGCCGGCACCGCCGACGCAGGCCCGATCGGAGCCCTTGCGCAACGCGCCCGCTTCCACTGGCTCGTCGCCCCGCGCAGCACGATCATCCAGACCTCGCCGGTGCATTCAGGCGTCCATCACGATCTCGAGGCCGCGCTGGAGAGTCTGTTCGAGAAGCTGGTGCGATCGCCCGAGGCGTGAGCATCGTCACGTTCCGGGCTCGTTCTTCGTGTAATCTAACGTTCAACTCGCCACCGGTTTCCCCGTCCGTCCACACTCCCACCCTCCCCGGTTCCCTCGGCCACGAGTGCCGAACAGGAGAAATATGAAATCCGTTGCAAATCGCCACGCTTATGGCCGCGCTCTATTTGTGTTTCTGATGCTGCTCGCGACGAGCGCTTCCGCGGCAACGTTCACCGTCACCAGCGTCGCCGATTCCGGCGCCGGAACGCTGCGCCAGGCCATCCTCGACGCGAACACGACAGCCGGCACCGACACGATCACCTTCGCCATCGCCGGCTCCGGGCTGCACACCATCTCGCCCGCGACGAACCTCCCCAACATCACCGAGGCGGTCATCATCGACGGCTACTCGCAGAGCGGAGCGAGCGTCAACACGCTAGCCCTCGGCGACAACGCGGTGATCCAGATCGAGTTGAACGGGGCAAACGTCTCCAGCGGCACCGGCCTCAATTTCAACGCGACGGTCAACGGCGGCGAAGTCAAAGGGCTGCTGCTGACGAAGTGGAACAACGCCATCCTGCTCAACGGCGCGAAGAACATGACCATCGACGGCAACTTCTTCGGCACCAACGCCGCCGGCAGCGCGACCTCGGCGGCCGCCGCGAACGGCAGCGCGTTCTTCATTCTCAACACGGCTACCGGCAACACCATCGGCGGCGCCGCCGCGGCCGCGCGCAACCTGATCTCCGGCGGCACCACGGCCGGCATCACGCTCGGCAACACGGGGACGGCGAACAACGTCATCCAGAATAACTACATCGGCACGAACGCGGCCGGCACCGCGGCGCTTCCGAATTTCACCGGCATTTCGTTCAACGGCGCGGGCGCGAACACCATCCGCGGCAACGTCATCTCCGGCAGCACGAACAGCGCCTCCTTCTCCGCCGGCATCCAGCTCGAGAACACGACCGCGAACACACTCATCGTCGGCAACAAGATCGGCACGAGCGCCGACGGGACAGCCGCGATCCCGAACTCTTACGGCATCACGCTGCTGGACGGTTTCTCCGGCGGCGCAAACCAGAACACCATCGGTACGCTGGCCGAGCCGAACATCATCGCCTTCAACACGAAGGCCGGCGTCGCGCTGCAAGCGTTCACGTCGAAGGTGTCGCGGCAGAACTCGATCCGCTACAACTCCATCTTCAGCAACGGCACGCTCGGCATCGACCTCGGCGACGACGGTATCACCCCGAACGACGTCGGCGACGGCGACGCGGGCCTCTTCAACGACCTGCAGAACTTTCCGGTCATCACTTCCGCGCAATTCGGCGCCGGCACGGTGACGATCCAGGGAACGCTGAGCAGCGCGCCGTCGAGTACCTACGTCGTGCAGTTCTTCCAGAACACCGCATGCGATCCCTCGGGCGCCGGCGAAGGGCAGACGTTCCTCGGCGAAACGACGATCACCACGGCCGCATCGGGAGTGGGAACGTTCAACGTGACTTTCCCCGGCGTTGCGGGCGGCTTCGCCACGGCCACGGCCACCGACTCGCAGGGCAACACATCCGAGTTCTCGGCGTGCGCGGCCATCAGCACGCCGGCCACGCCGTCGATCAGCATCAGCGATCCGCAGGTCGTCGAAGGCAACGCCGGCACCACGATCATGACGTTCAACGTCTTCCTTTCCGCCGCCTCGGCATCGACGGTCACGGCCAGCTTTGCCACCGCCGGCAACACGGCCACATCCGGCACCGACTTCACGCCGAACAGCGGCACGGTGACCTTCACCGCGGGGCAGACGATGCAGACGATCACCGTCTCCGTCCTCGGCGACGTCTCTCCGGAAGCCGATGAGACGCTGTTCGTGAATCTCACCAATCCGGTGAATGCGACGATTGGCGACAACCAGGGCGTCGGCACGATCAAGAACGACGACGCGCTGCCGGCGCTGTCGATCGGCGACGTCACGCTGAGCGAAGGCAACTCCGGCGCGACCAGCTTCGACTTCACGGTCACGCTCACGCCCGCGTCGACGTTCCCGGTGACCGTCAACTGGGCCAGCGCCGACAACACGGCAGTCTCCGGATCCGATTATCAGCCGGCCAGTGGCAGCCTCACATTCGCGGCGGGCCAGACCACGAAAACGGTCAGCGTCTTCGTGAACGGCGACATCACCACGGAGCCGAACGAGAGCTTTTTCGTCAATCTCTTCAACCCCGGCAATGCCTCGATCAGCGACGCGCAAGGCCAGGGGAACATCACCAACGACGATGCGAATCCGACGATCACGATCAACGATCCGTCAGTCGTGGAAGGCAACGCGGGCAACGGCCCGAACATGAACTTCGTGATCACGCTCTCGAATCCGACGTCGATCACGCTTTCGGTGCCGTTCAGCCTCGCGGACGGAAGCGCGAACGTCGGTTCGGACTATCAGACCAACAGCGGTTCGTTCACCGTCTTTCCGGGCGCGATTACATCCACGGTGTCGATCGGCATCAACGGCGACACGACCGTCGAGCCGGATGAGACGTTCTTCATGAACCTCGGCGCCACCGCCGGAGCCACGATCGCGAAAAGCCAGGGCACTGGCACGATCATCAACGATGACGGCCTGGCAACGCCGGGCATCTCCATCAACGACGTCAACGTCACCGAAGGCAACTCGGGGACGGTCAACGCGAACTTCACCGTCTCGCTAACCGCCAGTTCGCTGTCTACGATCACCGTCAACTTTGCAACAGCCGACAATTCAGCCACGGTCGCGAATAACGACTACGTCACGAAATCGGGCGTGGTCACGTTCACGCCGGGACAGACCTCGCAGAGCGTAACGATCGTAGTGAACGGCGATACCGCGTTCGAACCGAACGAAACGTTCTTCGTCAATCTGACTGCGCCGGCCAACGGCAGCATCATCAAGGCGCAAGGAATGGGCACGATCATCAATGACGATGTCGTGGGCGGCGCCGATCTCAGCCTCACCAAAACCGGCGCCACCACCGCCGCCGGAAATGCGAACGTCGCCTACACGATCACGGTGCTGAACAACAGCGTGACCGGCGCCACGAACGTGACGGTTTCCGACACGCTGCCGGCCGGAACGACGTTCGTCTCCGCCACGACGACGCAAGGCTCCTGCGCCAGCGGCGCCACGGTCACCTGCAGCCTCGGCGCCCTCGCCGGCGGCGCATCGGCGACGATCACCCTGACGCTGAAGATGCCGAACAGCAACACGACGGTTTCCAACACAGCCTCGGTCACCGCAACCGAAAGCGATCCGAACACGAACAACAACTCCTCCACCGCGGGCACAGTGGTGACGGTCGCTTCCGCACCGATCCCTGCGTTATCGACGTGGTTGCTGCTCCTCCTCGCGATGATGCTCAGCGCCTGGGCGTTCGCGCGTTTGCGATGAAGTAGTTCCCGCTTCGTACCTTGATCAAAACGGCCATCCGCGAGGATGGCCGTTTTGTTGGAGCGCTACGCGTTCCGTTCACTATCGAGCACCTTCATCTGGTTCTCGTCGTAGCGCGTTCCCGCCACCGCGTCCGGCGGCATCGCCTGCTCGATCTGCTGGAGATCGGCGTCGCTCAACGTGATCGACAGCGCGCCGAGCGATTCCTCCAGTTGCGAACGCCGCCGCGCACCGATGACCGGAACGATCGACTCGCCGCGCGCGAGAACCCAGGCGATCGCGAGCTGCGTCGGCGTCACGCCGCGCGCGGCGGCGAGCGCGTTCAGAGTTTCGATCAGCTTCCGGTTCTGATCGAGGTTCTCGCCGCGGAATCGCGGCAGATGCGCGCGCAGATCGCCCTTGCCGGTTGGCAGCGAGCCGCTGAGCAGTCCGCGCGAAAGAACTCCGTACGCCGTCGTGCCGATGCCGAGCTCGCGCAGCAGCGGGAAAATCGCACGCTCCGGCATGCGGCTGATGATCGCGTATTCGATCTGCAGGTCGGTGATCGGATGCACGGCGTGCGCGCGGCGAATCGTGTCGACGCCCACTTCCGACAATCCGATGGCACGGACGTAGCCGGCCTTCACCAGCTCCGCGATCGCGCCGATCGTCTCCTCGATCGGCACGTTCGGATCGAGCCGCGCCGGACGATAGATGTCGATGTGGTCGACGCCGAGGCGCTTGAGCGTGTAGGCGAGAAAATTCTTCACCGCGGCCGGACGCGCATCGAAGCCGAGCCACGCCGCATCGGGTCCGCGCATCGCTCCAAACTTCACCGAGAGCAGAACCTTGTCGCGGCGTCCGCGAATGGCGCGGCCGATCAACATCTCGTTGTGGCCCATGCCGTAGAAGTCACCGGTGTCGAGCAGGTTGACGCCGCTGTCGATGGCCTGGTGAATCGTGGCGATGCTTTCCTCTTCGTCCGTCGCGCCGTACATCCCGGACATGCCCATGCATCCGAGGGCGATCGGAAAAACTTCGAAAGTGCCGAGGCGGCGCGTGCTGGTCATCCGCGGAACATAGGGAAAGGATGCCGCGCACGCAAGCGCGACGGCGACATCACCTCATGCGCCCACGCCACGCCTGCCAGCGCGAGCGCCATTTCAATCTCAGCAATCCGGAAGTGAGTCGTGGTGAAAAACGGCGCGGCGTATTGCGCCTTACGCAAATTCGGCAGACTGTTTCGTGTTCGCGGTCGAAAACGCCGCCGCCCGGCTGAAGGACGATCGCCACGACGGTCTGACCCTGAAAGGTAACGGTTCGAGGGCACAAATGTGGGGTTCGAGGGCACAAATGTGGGGTCCGAGGGTACAAATGTAGGGTTCGAGGCTACAAATGTAGGGTCGGAGGGTACAAATGTAGGGTTCGAGGGTACAAATGTAGGGTCGGAGGGTACAAATGTGGGGTCCGAGGGCACAAATGTGGGGTTCGAGGGCACAAAGTTAAGGTTCGACCGTGAAAGTCAGGGGTCTGCCGTTGGCGGAAGGTCATGAGCATGATCGGCGCCGGAATTTTGCGCCGGATGCAAATTCAGGAGATGAACAACGCCCGCGTTCTGGCTCCCCGGGCATGCGCCGAGCATTCCGTCGGCGCGGAGGGATTCATGGCCAGCAGGAAAACAGCCGCGACCGTTGCGAAGCAGAGGAAAGTGCAGCGCGAGATCGACGCGGCCGATAAGAAGAAGTCATCCTCGAAGAAGAAATCCGAGAAGGCCATCCAGGCCGGCGCGCGCAAGCATCCCGAGAATCCGATGCCGAGGCAGCATCAGTCCAAGCCGGGCATCGAGGCCAAGCTCGATCCGCGGCCGCAGTTCCGCAATCCTGACTATCGCGGCAGCGGCAAGCTGGCGGGCAAAGTGGCGCTGATCACCGGCGGCGACTCAGGTATCGGCCGCGCCGTGGCGGTGCTTTTCGCGCGCGAAGGCGCGGACGTGGCCATCGTCTATCTCGACGTCGAACAGGTCGATGCCGAGGAGACCAAGCGCGTCATCGAACGGGAGGAGAAGCGGCGTTGCCTGCTGCTTCCTGGCGACGTCAAGGATCCGGAGTTCTGCGCCGAGGCGGTGAAGAAAACCGTCGCCGAATTCGGCAAGCTCGACGTCCTCGTCAACAACGCCGCGTTTCAGGAGCACGCCGAGTCGATCGATCAGATCACCGAGGAGCATCTCGATCTGACGTTCCGCACGAACATCTACGGCTACTTCCATTTCGTCAAAGCCGCGCTCCCCCACCTCGGCGAAGGCAGCGCGATCATCAACACCGGATCGGAAACCGGCATCTTCGGCCAGCCGATCCTGCTCGACTATTCGTCGACGAAAGGCGCCATCCACGCGTTCACGAAATCGCTGGCCACCAACCTCGCGCCGAAAGGCATCCGCGTGAACGCCGTCGCACCCGGCCCGGTGTGGACGCCGCTCAATCCCGCAGACAAGCCGGCCACGAAGATCTCCGACTTCGGCCACGGAACGTCGATGAAGCGCCCCGCGCAACCGGAAGAGATCGCGCCCGCCTACGTCTTCCTGGCATCCCCCGTCTGCTCGAGCTACATCACCGGAATCGTGCTGCCAGTGATGGGAGGAGTGATCGGGGCGACGGAACCGTAGAGATCGATCCGCAGATGACGCAGATGAACGCAGATGCGACAAACGCAATCTGCGTCATCTGCGGATGACTCTCAGCTCCGGCGCAGAAGCGGCTCGGGGTTGGACTGCTCCGCGGCGTTGCGGTCGGGGTTCAGAAGCGGCGGCGGGATCTCCTCGTCGAGCGGTACCTCAATCCAGAGCGCTTCGCGATGGGTTTTGCGCTGCCGAAATTCTGGTGGAGGATCGTGATCGGACATGATCGGCACCTTTCTCTGTGCAACGTTCGATTGAGCAGATTTTGCGCCACGATCGGACTCCCTACCGCGCGCAGCGCCGATTGCCCCCGTGCGTCCAGACCGCGACCAGGTTGAAGCCGATCGCGAGGCCGAGCATCACGCCCCGCGCGAAGTCGACGGCGTCCGGATTCAACTTCGTTGCGACGTGAATGAAGCTCGGCGCGCTTGCGATCACGAGGCAGGTCATTCCGATCATCATCAGCGTGGCGGGGCTGTTGAAAATGCGATTTCTCAGGTTCATGGTTTGCTCTCCTTGTGTAAAGTTAACTTGCCTAACGTTGTAAAGTCAACTTGTCTTACCACGACAGACGTTAAGCTGCACGAATGAAACTTCGGCTATCGCTCCTGGTCGTCTTTCTGATCGCGGTCTCTGCGCACGCCGCGGATGAGGTCGCCCGGCTTCACGCGCTGTTCGACCGCGCGTGGGAAACGCAGCTTCGCGAGAGTCCTCTCTTCGCCACCTCGGTCGGCCGCCACGAATACGATGACCGGCTGCCGTCGGTGACGATGGCCGATCTCGAACGCCGCCACGCGCAGACCAAAGCGACGCTCGCCGAGCTCGCGACGATCGATCGCGCCAAGCTGCCACCGGCCGAGGTCGTGAATTACGACATCTTCAAACAGCGGCTGGAAGACTCGGCCGCTTCCTTCGAGCTCGGCGACTACCAGGTTCCGTTCAACGCTGACTCCGGATTCCACTCCGGTTTCTCGCGCCTGCCGAAAGACGTTCCGCTGGCGACGGTGAAGGACTACGAGCACTACATCAGCCGCCTCAAGGCGTGGCCGCGCTACGTGCGCGAAGAGATCGCGCTGATGCGGATCGGCATCAAGCGCGGGATGACCATTCCTCGGGCGACGCTGGATGGCTATGACTCCACGATCACGGCGCACATCGTCGACGATCCGGCGAAGAGCGTTTTCTGGGTGCCGTTCGCGAAGTTCCCTTCCTCGGTGCCCGAATCCGAACGCGCGCGGTTGCAGGCCGAGGGGCGCGCGGCGGTAATGGAGGGAGCGGTCGTCGGATACCGCGAGTTCCTCGACTTCTTCCGCAACGAGTACCTGCCCAACGCGCGCACGACGCTCGGCGCCTCCGAGTTGCCGAACGGCCGCGCGTACTACGCGCTGAAAATCCGCGAGTTCACCACGCTCAATCTCACCCCCGAGGAGATTCACAAGATCGGATTGAGCGAGGTCGAACGGATCTCCGGCGAGATGAACGCGGTGATGAAAGAAGCCGGATTCAACGGCGACTTCGCGGCCTTCCTCGTCTTCCTGCGCACGGATCCGCGTTTCTACGCGAAGACGCCGGAGGAACTCCTGTCACGCGCGTCGCGCATCGCCAAACGGATCGACGGCAAGCTGCCGTCGCTTTTCAAAACGCTTCCGCGTTTGCCGTACACGGTCGAGCCTGTACCGGCCGACATCGCGCCGAAATACACGAGCGGCCGCTACGTAGGTCCGGCGCAGGGCAGCACGCAGCCCGGCATCTACTGGGTGAACACGTACATGCTCGAGAGCCGGCCGCTCTACAACCTCGAGGCGCTCACGCTGCACGAGGCCGTGCCCGGCCATCACCTGCAGATTTCGCTTGCGCGCGAGCTCGGCGACCTGCCGAACTTCCGCCGCTATTCGTACATCTCGGCGTTCGGCGAAGGATGGGGTTTGTACTGCGAGTGGCTCGGCATCGAAGCGGGGATTTATCAGGATCCATATTCGAACTTCGGCCGGCTGACGTACGAGATGTGGCGCGCCTGCCGTCTCGTCGTCGACACCGGAATCCATTCGATGGGATGGACGCGCAAGCAGGCCATCGACTATCTGGCCACGCGCACCGCGCTGCCGCTGCACGAGGTGGAGACGGAAGTGGACCGCTACATTTCGTGGCCGGGTCAGGCGCTGGCGTACAAACTGGGCGAACTGAAAATCAAAGAGCTCCGCAAACGCGCCGAGGGAGCGCTCGGGACGAAGTTCAACGTGAGAGAGTTTCACGACGTCGTCCTCGGCAGCGGCGCGGTGCCGCTGAGCGTCCTCGAATCGAACGTCGACCGCTGGATCGAAGAGCAAAGGAAAACGAAATGACCAGAACTTGTGCAGTATTGGCGCTCCTTTTCCTGGCTGGTTGTGCGACGTCCGCGAAGCAGCCGAACGTCGTCTTCCTCGGCAGCGGAATCGAGTTGCAGTCGGTTCCCGGCAGTCCCTCGATGCGATCGTGGTCGAGCCGTCCCGGCGTCCTCGGCGACTATCACGCGTTCCTTTTCGAGCCGGTCGTCGTCTTCCTCGGCAAAGCTCCGGCGGACAACCAGGCCAATGCTGAGGAGCTGAAAAACCTGAGCGAGCACCTGCGCGTCGCGTTCACGGACGAGCTCACGCGCGGCGGCTACACGATCGTCGACAAGCCCGGCGACGGCGTGCTCCGCGTGCGCGCCGCGCTGACCGAGTTGGTTCCCGTCGATCCGGCCAAGAACGTGGCCGCGAAAGCGGTCGGCACGGTGATCGGCGTCGGCCTGTTTCTCCCGACCGTCGACATCGGCCAGGCCGCGATCGAAGTGGACATGCGCGACAGCAACACGAACGCGCGCGTGGCCGCCTTCGCCGATCGCAAGGCCGGCCGCGCATACTTCAGTGGATTAGGCGCGTATCGGCGATGGGGCGACGTCGAGAATGCATTCGGCGCGTGGGCGCGCGAGTTTCGCGCGCGGCTCGATCAGGTGCATGGGTTGAAGCGGTAGATTGATTAGTCGATCAGTAGATCAGTGATCAGTGGATCAGGAAATCAGTGGGACGAGCAGCTTCGGCCGCGATCGCCACTGATCTACTGATCTACTGATCACTGATCCACTAATCGACTGGTTCCCGCGGAGAAATGCTAAGGTAGCCCGACACATCATTAAAGGAGTCGATCGATGATCAAGAAGAAGGACGTACAGAAGGCCGCGAAGAAGGTCGGCAAAGCGGTGGCGAAGGCTGGTGAAGAAGCCTACGAAGCCGTCGAAAAAGCAGCGAAGCCGAAGCTGAAGGCGCTGAAGAAAGCCGCCGCGCCGAAAATCAAAGAGGCGAAAAAAGCGATCGACAAACAGGTCGCCAAAGGCGTGAAGGGAGCGAAGTCGATGGCCAAGGACGCGCTCAACTCCACCGGCAAGTCGCTGCAGAAGGCCGCGAAAAAAATCTGATGATGCCCGGTTGCCGGGCGCTCGTCCGGCAACCACCCGCCTCACCCCTGCATCCGAACGCCGATGAACATTCGACGCGCAACCGCGCTGCTCGGCGGCATCTCGCTGCTCTCGGTCATCGCGCGGTTGTTCCAACTGCAGGGACTTCACCCGATCGTCTGGGATGAGATCGAGTTCTTCCGCGCCACCGACTGGGTGCGGCGCGGACTCGTTCCGTATCGCGATTTCTGGGAGCACCACACGTCGCTGCAGTGGTTCGTCTTCGCGCCGGTCGCGGCGCTGACGGACAGCCCGGGCGCGAGCGCGATCCTGCTGATGCGCTGGGCGCAACTGCCGTTGTGGATCCTCGCCTTCGTCCTGCTGCGAAGCTGGATGCGGCGCGCGGGCATCTCCGCATTCGCGGCATGGACCGCGATGGCGTTTGTGCTCTGCAGTTCGCTCTTCATGCTGCCCGCGGTCGAGTACCGCGTCGACGTCCTCGGAATAGTCCTCTACATCGCCGCACTGGTCTGTCTGCAGCGCATGGATGAGAGCCCGAAGTTCGCCTTCGCGGGCGGCGCGTTGCTCTGCCTGGCCGGATTCGCCAATCTGCGGCTCGGACCGCTTGCCGTTCTCACGCTGCTCCTCGCGCGCGTCGTGCGCACGCGCGACCGCGCCTGGGGCGGCAACGTGCGCGCGAACTGGTGTTTCGCCGGCGCGGCGGCGGCATTCGCGGCAGCATGCGTGTACTTCGCGATGACGCACTCCGCGCTTCTCGCGTGGCAGCGGGTGTGGAGCGAAAACTCGGTCTCCGTCGGTTTCGAGCACCCGCCGGCGGACTGGATGTTCGTGCACCGCTTCGCGGTCGTTTTCGGATGGCGCCTCATCGATACCGTTCCGAACTTCCAGCTCTCCACGATCGACCCCGGCGGCATCGCCGTCCTCCTCATTGGAGGATTCGGCGTCGTGCGCGCGCTCCGGCGCGGCTTTCGCGCGCCCGGCGACGACTTCTTCCTGGCCTTCCTGCAGTCCGCGAGCATCCTCTTCATCGCGGCGATGAAGTTCGTCTTCAACTATCACATGGAAATCGCGGCCGTGATGATGGCGCCGTTCGTGGCCATCGAGATCGATCGATTCGCAACGTCCGACGCACGCCGCCGCGCGCTCATCGCACTCGTCGCAGTCGCTGCCACGGTCAACATCGCCGCCGCTCTTTTCCGCGGCAAGGAGAGCGACACGCTCTATCAGGACTTCGTCATGCGCGAGGTCGACCGGCGCTCTGCCGGCTCGAAAGTGTTCGACAGCACCGGCTGGGCGCTGCGCCGCGAGCCCGCCTACCGCTACTGGTTTCTGCGCGCCAACGTCTTCGTGATGGAAGAGCACAAACTGTTCGAGAGCTACACGATTGCGGACGTTCTGCGCGATCCGCCCGCAGCGATCATCGCCGACTACGATCTCCGCAGTTGGCTGGCCGCGCATCGCGGGTTCGGCGGATTCATCGTCACGCACTACCTCCCGCTCTGGCGCGAAATCTGGCTTCCCGGAATGTCGGCCCGCGTCACGCCGCTCGCACCAACTGCGCGTTGGATCGTGCTCGCGGACGGCACGTACGACGTCTACGCGTCGGCGAATCTGGCGTCACATCCCTGGTTCCGCGGACCGCTCAATTTCGAACTGCCGATTTGGCGCGGCATCCGGCCGCCATCCGCGACCGATCGCGGCGCACGAATCGACTGGGTCATCGACGGCGCTCCGGTTTCCGCGACGACGACGCTGACGCTCCGCCGCGGACAGCACCTCGACGCGATCTCGCGCGAACCGCTGCCGGTCGGCATCATGCTGATCAACGCAAAGAACGCAGTCGCGTTCTGCCAGCCGTCACCCGGCACGACCCTCGAAGCCTCCGCGCCGCCGCGCTGGCACGTCCCCAACCTCGGCGCGTTGATCGACCTTACGCGCGGCACCGACAGCGTCGCTCCGAACACGCCCTGCCGCCGCTAACAAACGACCCGGCGAACGGAAGCCTCGGAACAGCACTATCGACTGAGCCTTGGGCAACCCACGCCGCGGGCCGTGCCCGCCCGCTACAATACGCCGCCCTCATGAGTCATCACTCCATCGGTATTCTCGGCGGCGGCATCTCCGGCATCGCCCTCGCCTCATTCCTCGGCGATGACGTGGAAGTCGTCGAGCGACGCCACAGTATCGGCGGCCTTTGCGGAACGATCATCGAAGACGGCTTCACCTTCGACGCCGCCGGGCCGCACATCATGTTCAGCAAGAACAAAGAGGTGCTGAAGCTGATGGTGGAGACGCTCGGCGACAACGTCCATCAGCGCCGCCGCGAGAACAAGATCTGGTTCAAGGGCCGCCTCGTGAAGTATCCGTTCGAAAACGACTTGGCCGCGCTGCCGCCGCAGGACAACTTCGACTGCATCTACGGCTACATCGTCAATCCGCGCGCCGACGACACGCCGGCGAATCTCGCCGACTGGTCGTACAAAACGTTCGGCGCCGGCATCTCCGAGAAGTACTTCATCCCGTACAACGAGAAGATCTGGAACTATCCGGCCACGAAGCTCGGCCTCGAATTCGTCGAGCGCATTCCGAAGCCGCCGATGGAAGACGTGCTCAAGTCCTCGATCGGGATATCCACCGAGGGGTATCTGCATCAATTGCATTTCTACTATCCGATCGAGGGGGGATACGAGTCGCTCGTGCACGCATTCGCGAAGAACGTTCGCGGCGAGATCCACACGAACTGGCGCGTGGCCTCGGTCGCGCGCGATGGCAAACGCTGGCGGGTGACCTCGGCTGACGGAGAGGAACGGACGTACGACACGCTGGTCTCCACCCTTCCCATTCACGAATTGCTGAAAGTCTGGACGGATGCGCCCGACGACGTGCATAAACTCGCCGCCACGCTCCGCTACAACTCCTTGATCAACGTCCTGATCGGCTGCAACGAGGACCGCGGCTATCCCTACACCGCGCTCTACGTTCCCGATCCCAATCTCCTCTTTCACCGTCTCTCGTTTCCGAAAGCGTTCAGCGAGCATTGCGTGCCGGCCGGATCGTCGTCGGTCATGGCGGAGATCACCACCAACGAAGGCGTCGACGGCGCGTGGGAGATGTCCGACGACGCCATCATCGACCGCACCATCCGCGAACTGGAGATGACCGGCCTCGTCGATCCGTCGACGATCGTCTACCGCAAGGTGGTCCGTTTTCTCTACGGCTATCCGGTTTACGACCTCGACTACCGCGCCAACGTCACCGCGATGCGCAACGCCGTCGCCGCCACAGGCCTGCACCTCCTCGGCCGCTTCGCGCAGTTCGACTACATCAACAGCGACGTGTGCATCGAGAGGGCGATCGCGTTAGCAAAGCTCTTAGCTGTTAGCTCTTAGCTGTTAGGAGGCCGCATGTTGACACTTTCCCTCGTTCCCCTAAGAGCTAAGAGCTGACAGCTAAGACCTAATGTACGAATCCGCCAACTACCATTACTTCGAGGACGTGAATTGGGGACTGCTCCGGCTTTGGGGCAACCGTAAGAACCTCGACGTTCTCGACGTCGGCTGCGGCTTTGCGACGACTTCCCAACACATCCAAACACGCGGCAACCGCGTCACCGGAATTGAGTCGAGCGCGGAGGCGGTAGCCGTCGCGCGGACTCGCCTGAGCGAAGTCATTCACGGCGACCTTCAGAGTCATCCCATCACCGGCCGCCGCTTCGACGTCATCATTTTCGCGGACGTTCTCGAACATCTGGCCTGGCCGATCGGCGTTCTCCGCAGCTATCTCGATCTGTTGAACGACGGCGGCAGCCTCATCGTCTCGCTGCCGAACATCGGCCTCTGGTCCGTGCGCCTGAACCTGCTCCTCGGCCGTTTCCGCTACGAGGAAACCGGCGTTCTCGATCGCACGCATCTGCGCTTTTTCACGCGGCGCACGGCGCGCGAGATGATCGAATCGATGGGACTGAAAATCGTCCGCCGCACGTACAATCCCGGCCTCGTGCGCCCGTTCGTCCCACTCGCGAAAAAGCTCCTCGGCACCAGCATCGCGAGCGACTCGCACGATCCGTCATCGCTGATCGAGTCGACGCCTTACAAGCTCTATATGAAAACGATCGACCCGATCGAGCGCATCGTTGCTTCGTCCTGGCCCGGCGCGCTCGCGTTCCAGATGATCTTCGAAGCTCGCAAAGACCCATGAAACTGACCATCTCCATGATCACGCTCAACGAGGAGCGCGCCGTCGCGAAAGTCGTCGGCGACATTCGCCGCGTCGTGCCGGATGCGGAGATTTTTCTCGTCGATTCGAGCAAGGACCGCACCGCCGAAATCGCCACGGAGCTCGGCTGCCGCGTCTTCAAACAGTTCCCGCCGAAAGGCTACGGTCCGGCCATGGATCGCGCAGTCCGCGATGCCGCCGGCGACATCGTCATCACGCTCGACTGCGACGACACGTATCCGGTCGAAACGATCCCGACACTCGTCTCGCTGATCGACGAAGGCTACGACCTCGTCAATGCCACGCGGCTGGCGAAGCGTCCGAAAGCGATGCCGTTCGCGAACTACCTGGCCAACCGCATCTTCGCCTGGACCGCGCGGCTGCTGCACGGCATCCGCACGACCGATGTGCACAGCGGCATGCGCGCGTATCGCAAGTCGATGATCGAGAAGGTGACGTGGGATCCGTACGGCCCCGCGCTGCCGGTGGACATGATGGTGATCCCATACCGCATGGGCTACCGCGTCGCCGAGATTCCGATCGAGTACCGCGACCGCATCGGCGCATCGACGCTGCAGCGATGGAACTCCACGGTGTGGACGTTCAAGCGGCTTTGGCGGGCGCGGAAGGTTCGACGGGGGTAAAAGCGAATGTTGAATGTTGAATGTTCAATGTTGAATGTTGAATGCACCGGGAGTTGGGTGTGACTCCGGTGACTCCGTCATTCAACATTGAACATTCAACATTCAACATTCAACATTCGTCTTCTCCAAAGATAGCCATCCTCGCCGGCGGCTTCGGCACACGCCTCGGTCCGCTCACGAAAGGCCTGCCGAAGCCAATGATCCCGATCAACGGCCGCCCGTACCTCGAGCGCGTCATCGACTCCTTCGCCCGCCGCGGACTGCGCGACTTCGTCCTGCTGACGGGATATCGCGCCGAGGTCATCGAAGAGCATTTCGGGGATGGGGAAAAGTTCGGTGTCCACATCGACTACAGCCGCGAACACGAGCCCCTCGGCACCGGAGGCGCGATTCGCGAGGCGCGCGCCCTCCTCGGCGATTCCTTCGTCATGACCTACGGCGATGTGCTCCGCTACTTCGATTACGACCGCTTCGTCGCCGCGCATGACGAACCGTGCCTGGCCGTCTATCCGCGGCGGACTGTTGGCAACGCGGACGTCGACGGCGATCGCATCATCCGTTTCGACAAGCGCGCGCCCGAGCTGCCGTACATCGACGCCGGCTTTTCGCTGATGCCGTCCAGCGTCATCGACCTTCTCCCGCCCACCGGACCCTGCTCGTTCGAGGAGTCGATCTTCCCGATCCTCGCCGCCGAGCGCCGGCTTGCCTGCGAGATCGTCGATCTGAATTTCTTCGACATCGGCACGCCCGAGGAGCTTTCGCGGACGAAGAGTGGATTAGTGGATCAGTAGATCAGTGATCGGTAGATCAGGGGGCACGCGCTCGGCTCGGTTCGTTTTTCCTGATCTACTGATCACTGATCTACTGATCCACTGCTTCATCCACTAATCTACTGCCCACATGCGAATCGTCGTCACCGGCGCGGCCGGATTCATCGCCACCAATCTTCTCGAACGCCTTCTCGCCGACGGCCACGAGGTCCATGGCATCGACAACTTTTTTCTCGGCAAGCGCGAGTACGTCGCGCGGTCGCTGGAAAAACCGGGCTTCACCTTTCACGAATTCGACCTGCTCGACCGCGATCGCCTCGTCGCGCTCTTTCAGCGGCTGCGCCCGGAGCTGGTCTGGCATCTCGCGGCGAACAGCGACATCAGCTACGGCACCAGCTACACCGACTTCGATCTCAAGGGCGGAACGCTCGTCACGTACAACCTGCTCGAGGCGATGCGCGTTTCGAATACGAAGCAGCTCATCTTCTCCAGCAGCGGCGCGATTTACGGCGAGCCGACCATTCTGCCAACGCCGGAAAATTACGGACCGCTCTTCCCGATCTCGTTCTATGCCGCCAGCAAGATCGCCTGCGAGACTCTGATCACCGCCTTCACGGCCGGATACGGGATGAAATGCTGGATGTTCCGCTTCGGCAATATCGTCGGCGGCTATCCGACGCACGGAGTGATCCACGATTTCGTCCTCAAGCTGCAGCGCGATCCGACCCGCCTCGAAATCCTCGGCGACGGCACGCAGTCGAAGCCGTACGTTCACGTCGAAGATTGTCTCGACGGAATGATGTTCGGACACGCCACTGCCAAAGAGTCCGTCAACTGCTACAACCTCGCCGTCCCCGACTGGACCTCGGTCAATCAGATCGCCGAATGGACGATCGAAGCGATGGGACTCGATCCGGCGAAGGTCGAGATCACGCGAACCGGCGGTTCGCGCGGCTGGCCAGGCGACGTCCCGAAAGTACGCCTCGACACGTCGCGCATGACGGCCCTCGGCTGGACCCCGAAGATGGGCAGCAACGACGCAGTGCGCCGCGCGATCCGCGAGACCGTCGCGCAGTTTGTGGCGCCGTAAAGGCTTTGAACCACAGAGACACAGAGGGCACAGAGAAGACTCCTCTGTGAACTCTGTGCCTCTGTGGTGAACGCTTATTGCGAGGCCTGTGCGATGAACGCGTCGAGGTTGCGGTCGTTCGCCGGCATGTGCAACGCGTTCGTGATGAAGTCGTTCGCCTCGGTGGGCGAGATCGCTTTTGCGGCGCGAAGCTCGGCCACCCCTTCGGAGCGCTTGTTGGCCTGGAGCAGGCCGAGCCCGAGGTAGATGTGAGGTTCGACGGATTTGGGGAAGACGTCGACGGCCAGGCGGTACTGGCTCACCGCCTCCTCGAAGCGGCCGGCCTGCGAGAGCTTCGTGCCTTCGTCGAGATAGCGATCGTATTGGTCCTGCCGCGGATTGCGCGGCAACATCTGCGTGGCCACGGCGATGTTGTTCGTGGCGTGCGGCGTATTCGGATCGAGCGACAGCGCGTAGCGGTTGTTCGTGATGGCGCCGCGAATCAGCGCCGTCCGCACCGGCGAGTCCTGCATCGTCCTCGCTTTCACCACCAGCGCGGTGCCCATGGCCACGTACGCTTGCGGGAACCAATCGGGCGCCTTCGCATTCGGAATCTTGAGCGCCGGCAGCGTCAGATCGATCGCGCGCTGCAAATGAGGCATGGCCTGATCCGGCTTCGTAGCCTGCAGCGTCTGCCCGAGGAGGTATTCGGCGACGGAGTTGTCGCGCGTGACGTCGAGCGCGTGCGTGAAGAGCGTCTCCGAATTTGTCCAGTAGCGAAGCTGCCGCACGGCCACGAATGCGTACGCGGCAACGGCGATTGCAGCAATCGCGGCCAACGCCGTCGTTGGAATCCGGAATCGTGACGCCAGATCGAGTGCACCGAACGTGATGGCGATGAAGAGGCCGATGTAGGGAAAGTACGTGTAGCGATCGGCCATCGATGGATTGCCGATGGCCACGATGCCGATGACCGGAATGAGCGTGCCGAGGAACCAGAGCCAGCCGATGAGAAGGTAGGGCGCGGTGCGGCGCGCGGCGTAGACCGCGACCGTGATTGCGGCGAGGATCAGCAGCGGCAGAAGCGCGTCGGTGAAGAGCGTATGCACGAGCGGATACGGCAGGGCCATGCTGGTCGGGACGAACAGTTTCCTGACGTAGGTGGCGTAGGCGATGAACGCGTTCGCGATGCGCTCACCGATCGGAAGCGCCGTCGTCGATTGCACCGCGTTCAGACTGCGCTGGCCGATCATCGCGGCGGCCGCGCCGGCAATCGCGAGGATGAATAGCGGCCATTTTTCGAAGGCTCGCCGGCGAAGATCATCGATCGTGCGCAGTCGATTCAGCGGCCAGACGTCGAGCAGCAGAAAGACGAACGGCAGCGTGACGTACATCTGCTTGGCCATGAGCGAGAGCGCCATGGCGATCGAGACGCCGAGCATCCGCCGCGGCGCGCGCGCGTAGAGCCAGAGCGCGAGCATGGCGAAAAGCGTGGAGAGCGTGTCTTTCCGTTCCGACACCCACGCCACCGACTCCACGTGCATCGGATGGATGGCGAAGAGCGCGGCGATGAACGCGGACGGCCACGTCGCGCGCGTCAGCCGCCGCATCGCCAGGAACAACAGCAGCGTGCTGATGGCGTGCAGAAGGACGCTGGTGAGGAGATGCATCCCCGCGCGCTGCCCCCAGATCGTGACGTCGAGCATGTGCGAGAGCCACGTCAGCGGATACCAGCCGATCTCCGCCGACGTCAGTGCCCACGAGACGTCGCGATTCAGGACGTGCTGATTCTCGTAGACGAACTGGCCGTCGTCGAAATTGAGGAATGCGTGCGACGCGACCTGGGCGAAGACGATGAACGTGAGCGCGAGCAGCAGTGCGGCGATCGTCCACTCGCGCGCACTCCAGGCGGCGGGCGGAGGCGGCTCGTCGACAGCGGAGGCGGCGACCGGCTCCGGCGCGTTGCGAGTCAGTTTCTGGCGTGCTTTGCGGCCCATACGAAAAACGCCGGCGGTGGCCGGCGCGTCGATCGTCATCATGGTAGGCCCTAGCGGACTCGAACCGCTGACCTCTACCGTGTCAAGGTAGCGCTCTAACCAACTGAGCTAAGGGCCTGAACACTAGACCGGCACGAACAGAAGCGGGTTTCGGTGCTATTCCCCGCGCCGGCGACCGGCGGAGGATAGACGAAGCGCGGGATTCGGAGCAAGGGCTGGGAAGGTCGGGACAGTCGCTAGCTATGGCTCAGGACGAGCCATCTTTCGAGAGGTGCCGTAGCTAAAGAGCGATCCCAGGAGCATCGCTCCTCCGAGAGCAAGCATGACCACGCCGCTCGGCATGGTCAGGGCGCCGATGCCGATCATGATGAGACCCATGATGAGATATAGCACGGCATTTCTGGCGTAGGCGCCGCTCGCCTTTTGATATCCGGTCTTGTTCCGCTGAACAATGTCGTTCATTGCGAGGACTTCAGTTTCGCATCGGTTTACGCACGCGGTGCCGTTCGTGACTTCGGCAGCGCAATCCGGACAAACACCACGACTGCAGTTCTTGCACAGAGCAACCGCATCCGTCCCCGCGTGGTAGTAACACTTCACGTCATTTCTCCTGCAGCTCAGACGTCCGAGTTCAGGCGGAGGAGCTTGCCGCCACTCTGAGAACTTGAAAGTAGCTTAGCATTTGGCGGCCGAAGCCCGATCCATCCCGAAAGAGGCACGCGATGAACATCCTGTTATGGGTCCTGCAGCTCCTCACCGCGCTTCTGTACGGAGCGTCGGGCGTCATGAAGGTCTTCATGCTCGACAAGGTGAGCGAAGGAGTCGCGTCCTTTGGCGCATTGCCGCGGAAAGCGTGGACGGCGATGGGCATCCTGGAGCTCGTGTGCACGGTCGGACTTATCGTCCCCGACGCTCTTCACTGGCACCCGACGCTGACGGTCCTCGCTGCCGCGCTCCTGGCGATCGAGAGCCTCGTGTTCGTCGCGGTACACGTCAAATATCGCGAGGTCACGCCGATCATCATGAGCGCGCTGCTGGGCCTCGTCCTGGCGTTCATCGCGTACGGCCGGATGGTCCTGAAGCCGATCGTCTGATCGGCGGTTCCTTCGAAAATCGCTTTACAACGATTCGTCCTGGTGGTATGAGGAGCGGTCAGACAAGAAACGTGACGTAAGCCGGCGGAGCCACCGCCGGCTTTTTTGCTTTGAGGAGGGTCGATGAAACGGACAGTTCTGGTTCTCGTGGTCCTGTTTGCAGCGGGCAGGTTGACAGCGCAGATGGCTGCCGGTGCCGTCGTCCATGACGGTTCGGCATTCCCGGTCGTGGCAGACCTGAATCATGACGGTCTCGACGATCTCATTCAGGATCGTACGGTGCTCTTCAACAACGGCGGTTCGTTCTCCACCCCCGTTGCGCTTCCCCTGGAAGGATCGGACCGGGTGGTCGAGGTGCTCGATGCCAATGGGGATGGCCGGCCCGACCTGCTGACTCAGGACACGTCGGTCTACGGTGCGCCACATTACCGTCTTTACCTGGCCACGGGTGACGGCGGGTTCACCCCCGGGAACTTCTACCTCCCGACGCCGATCGCACCCTACATTGCCGATTTTGACGGCGACGGCGTGGATGACCTCATCCTGACGAATGACGTCTTCAAAGGCATGGTCAGGGTGGCCACCGATCTTACGCTGTTGCGATCGAATGCCAATGGCTCCTTCGATCGGATGAACACCTATCGCCTTCCTCTCGTCGTACAGGGAGCCCTTCAGAGTTATCGCATCCTTGCAGGGGACCTGAATCACGACGGGAATCCGGATCTCGTCATTCGTTGCGCAGACGAGCTTGTCGTGATGCGTGGAACGGGAGGGGGAGCCTTCGAGATTGAAACGCGCTATCTTCCCGCACCGTTCGGTTACACGGCGAAGGCCCTGGCGGACATCGATGGCGATGGCAACCTTGACTTCGTGCTCGCCGAGGGTCGCGAAGTGCTTGCATTCCTCGGCGATGGCCGCGGAAATTTCCCTCGTTTCGCGACCGGCGCAATCGAGAAGAAGCACGATATCGCTGTGCTGAACAGCGCCGTTCGGGAGTCGCAGCAGCAACCACGAGACATCGCCATCGGCAACTTCACGGCATCTCGCCCCCAGATTGCCCTGGGAACGATCGAAGGAGATGTCGTCATCCTGGAGTACCGCGACGGGGTGTTAGCCGAGGCCGCGCGCAACCTGACCGAATTCGTGGTCGTATCCGTGAGGGCCGGTTCGTTCGTCAGCCCGGGGCACTCAGACATCGAAGCCAGCGGTACGGGGACCAGCAACAACGGGACTCCGCGCCTTTTGATCGGAAGGGAGAAAGTTGCTCCGGCGTCCGTGCCTCGTGCCGCCGCCCGGCTGCGGTCGATCCGCGACACCACTCCGGCCAATGTCCATTACAACGTGACGACCCGCGGCGGTTGTGCAAGTAACGAGACGGCCTGGACGCTGCGCCACGAGGGGATGTTCAACCAGGGATCCAGCACAGAAGGTGGAAAAGTCGAGGCATTCATCAAAGGTGACTGGCTGTGGTACCGCATGAACGTTCCCTATTCGAGCGATCCGGTAGCCGGGATCCTCGTCAGACATGGCGACACGTACACCGGCGAGGTCGCCGTAAAGACCGCTGCGTGCGATTGGCAAATCGTCTCCATCTCGGCCACGCTCGATCATTGACGACTCGGAAGGGGTGGGGTTCTGCCCTGCCCCTTCGCGGTTCGTGTCGGGCGGCGCCGAGCCTCGAAAGCTAAGGCTCAGAGTTGCGCGAGATGTGCGGTCGGCAGACGCTATTGCTTGATGCAGTCGACACGGCGCTTAAGCATGTCTTCTGACCCGCAGACGTAGCGTCCTTTGGGAGTTTGAGCTTCCCAGCTCCCGCCCACCGGCGATACGGCCAGCGTGAATCCACCCGCCCCCCGCGCCATCCACGTATGAAGGTTGCTGACTCTGACCTGCTCCGGGGTGACGCCGCCAATGGCTCGAGCCGTCTTAAGAGGAACATTCTGGTAGCGAGTAGTGGTCGTGGTACTGGTACTGGCGCATGAAGCAACACAGAGCATGGCAGTTACGAGTACCGCGAACACCACGATCGACGGGGACTTGCGAGCAAGCATCGGTTTCTCCTCGTGACACAACAAAACTTCGATTTACCGGGAGTTGTGACGACGCGGCCAGTTTGAGACGGTTCACGCTACATGACTGCTGGCGATGCCGCAACGATTGATTTTGGATACGTCTTCGGCGCACGAGGACTCGAGGACTCATCAGCTTGGGGTCAGGCCTCTCGTCTGTGCTTGCAGGGTCGGGCTTCGGGTCCAAGCTCTGGTCTGAGGTCAGGCCGCCGGGGTCAGGCCTCTGTTTACTCCCCACTGTGGCGCCAGTCCGTTTGGGTCAGGGCTTGGGGTCAGGCCTCTCGTCTGTGCTTGCAGGGTCGGGCTTCGCTGGGCTTGGGGTCTTGCTGGGCTTGGGGTCAGGCCTTTGGTCTGTGGTCGGCCGTTAGCATCGAACAGTATTGCGTCAGTGGACGTCAAAGGTCCAAACGTGCGTCAGAGAGGAACTGTTTCCCCGGTAGACCTTTGTGGATTCAGGCCTTTATGCGCGCGCGATTCGGCTGCCGGCATCTGCAAAAATTCATTTCGAGTTGCGCGGCTGCGTCCGGCGTATCCCGCTGCGCGCGTCGACCCGACGGGCCCATTGGAAGCGGCTGCCAACCACTGCGACTAATCTTACGCAAGCTGGAGTGCGGCGATCACCTGTCGGGCCAGATGTTGTAACGACTCATCGCCGGCCAGCTCGCCGTCACCCCTGCGGATTAGCGTTGAAACGTAGCCGGCGCTTCGAAGCCGCAAAGCGGCGGCGATCTCCCTCAAGCGTAGCAGCCCTTCGTTCCAGCCGAGCCAGGCAGCGAGCATCCGAGGAGCGCCGCCGTGGCGATGTCGGAGATCTTTTTCGTCGATACCGCAAGTCTTCGCCACCGCCTTCACGACCGTCGCCATCTTCAGACGTGGAATCAGTCGTTGCGTCCTCGCGTGCTCATCGGACCGCGGCTTCTCCGCGATGACCTTCCGCATGCTCTCGACCCACTCCGCGCTGCCGAGGTAGATCTGGCCTGTCAGCTTCTCCCATATGGACTCGCTGGTCGCGAGCTTCGCAAGGACGTATTCGCGATACATCTCATGACACTTCGCCGGCTCCGGATGCAGATCGAACAGCCACTCGGAGTAGAGCCACTCCGGAATCGGATCGAGACCGGCATGCGCTCGATAACTGGACCAGCGATAGTCAGCCGGCCCCGCCACCATCCCTGCGCGCACCGGGTTGAGGATGGTGTAGCGCCTCACCTCGTCAAGGTAATTCTGCTCGTCGACGAGTATCGACTTGTAGCGGCCCTGAAAGAGGTGCCCGACCCGCTTGTAGCGTTTATTGAAGATGCGAACGTATTCACTGTTCAGCCAATGCATCCCCTTCGCGAGCGTCCGGAACGGCGTCTCGATGACGAGGTGGTAGTGATTCGTCATCAGGCAGTATTCATGGAGACGCCAGCGGAATCGCTTCACGGCCGTCGCGAGAAGAGCAAGGAAGACCACGCGATCGCCATCCTCGCGGTAGATGTCCTTCCGTTCGTTGCCTCGGGATGTGATGTGCCAGAAGGCACCTTCGAATTCAAGTCTCAGCGGTCTTGACATGCCCCGAGGATCCCTCGGTGTCAACAAACCACGCAGAAACTCCACCGAATCGACCGAGGATGTTTCCATTCCGAGGAGGTATTCGTCGATTTCGATACACCGGGTAGAGTCGCGATCGACGCGAGAGAAGCAGAGGCCTGACCCTAAGTTGAGTTGGGTAGAGTCGCGATCGACGCGAGAGAAGCAGAGGCCTGACCCTAAGTTGACCCTCTGGCGACACGTACAGCGGCGAGGTTGCCGTGAAGACCGCTGCGTGCGATTGGCAAATCGTTTCCATCTCGGCCACGCTCAACCATTGACGAGTCGGAAGGGGTCGAACCGCTGGAGAGGTTCATTCGGGCTTGGGCGGAGGGGGATTGCGGACCGCCATCACTGCGCGCATGACTTCGCCGATATCGGCACCGAGGACGTCGCACAGCTCCACGATGGTGGTCAGTGAGGTGTCATTTCCGCCCTGTTCGAGCACGCCGAGGTAGTTCGCGTTCATGCCAGCGCGTTGCGCGAGCTTCACGATCGTCCATCCGCGAGCCCTGCGGATGCGCCGGATGACCTCGCCAAACCGCACGGCCTCGGGTGAGATCGTCATCGACCGCGGCATTTGCTTCTAGAATACAGCCATGGCATGGTATCTGTCTAATTCTGGCCACTAGACCCATCCATGGCCAATGTTGTGGCTCGTTATGAAGGACTATGGCCAGCCATGGCAAGGTTCAAGGCTCGCTAAGGCAACATTTTCACATCCATGGTAGGGTCAGACCCTGACAAGTCAGGGTCCGACCCTGCCATGGTGGTGTAGAACCCTGGTTTCTCACATAAACCAAGGCCCATGGATAGTGGCGACGTCGATCGATAGGACCACCGATGGCATTCCACCACACGCCGACTTCAGACGGGGCTAGGCCTGCGCCTTTCTGTGTCGCAACTATTGAGGCAAATCCCGTCGGCAACGAGAAGCAGAGGCCTGACCCTGACCTACTCCGCTTCTCCGAGGACGTTTTCATTCCGAGGAGGTATTCGCCTGTTTCGATACACGAGGTAGAGTCGGCGATTCGGCTGGCGAGAAGCAGAGGCCTGACCCTACTCTGTCCCTGACCGGTACGCCGCTCGATAGCCGGGAATTGTCGGCTGCAAGTCTGTCAGGTGCGCTCCGGCGAACTCGATCAACTCGGAACCGAGGGTGGCGTCAACTGTCGTTCCATTCTCAGGCGATATGCGAAGGGTCAGGCCTCTGCTCTGAAGGAGCAGCGGCCTGACCTTACTTCTTCCCTGATCACTTAGGGTTAATCGCGGCGAGTACCCGCATTCGCTTTTCCTCAAGTTCCAACTGTTTGCGCAGTTCGGCTCGCTCTTGTTCCTCACGACGACGTCCGGCTTCGGCTATCAAGTTACGATAGTGCGCGTTGGTAATTTTAACCCACTGCTTGAAGTAGGTCGCCACCGCCGGGGCTTGATCGTCATGGACACGAAGTAATGCTCGCTGGCCAACGAATCGTACACGAGAAGGCTCGCACCCCATCAACGACTGATAACTCGGCATGGAATGGAAGGCTTCGAGCCACCGCGGCGGCAGAAATTTCTTAAACGTGAACACGAGATCGTCGCCTTGGTAATCGATTGATGCGATCTCAGCCTCTTCCAGATCAGAAAGATCCGTCGCGCGAACGACGGCTTTCTTGAGTTGCACGAGCTTCTGTTGCGCAATGAATTCGTTCTGCCGCGCAATTAGAGCTTCCTTGATCCTCTGAATGGTCGGACGGTCGTCCGCCTTTTGCCGCAACATTTGATCAACGATACCGTCTAGATACGAGAATTCGGAAGCGACGGCTGAAATAGGTTTAAAAGAAGTGCCATGCGGCACCTCGCGCGTAAATAGCTCGTTGAGAATCAAGCCGAGCGCGTAAACATCAGCCGGTTGGCCAACAGATGCGCCCTTGGTCCGCTGTTCTGGCGCGCTGTATTGAAAGTTAGCAAGCCGTTGATCCGGCGAGGTCTCGACGATCGTGAAAATCTCATCTTCAGAGAATCGGGCAATCCCAAAGTCGGCGATTACCAGCCGGCCCGATGAACGGTCGTACAAGATGTTCTCCGGCTTAAGATCGCGATGCACAACACCCATCAGGTGTGCGGCCTCGACTCCGTCGAGCAGTTGCGAGAACAGCTGAAGAGCACGGTCCTTAGCGATTCCCTCACTGATCAAGCGCCGAAGCGATTCTCCAAAGAGCGGCATCACGTAGAACGGCGATCCGTCATCTGCCAGACCGTAGTCGAGCACCGACAACAAGTTGGGGTGCTGGGAGGTCTGCCCGAAGAGAATCTCGTTCTTGAAACGCTTAGTTTTGTCTCTGCTGGCCTTGGAGCTGTCGAGGCACTTCAAAGCAAAGCTGGCACCGGCATCGTCCACTACGCGGTATACGGTGCCTGCGCCTCCCTGACCTATTGCGGTGTCGACCGTATAACTCGCGAACGCCGTTTGGACGCGGCTCCCCTTCTTCATCGATGAGGGAACGGCCGGCACTCGGTGGGGATTCCTGACGCGAACGGATCTTGGGCCAGTCTGCAGTGACGATCTACAGAAACGGCGCCGGGCGCTAGGGTCAGGTCAGGTCCTTCGGCCGATGGGGGCAGGACCCCGGCGTCTGAGATCAACGAGAAGCAGAGGCCCGACCCTACTCGTCTCTATGGCGGCACTCACCTTTCGCAGAAGGCCGTCTCCTTTCACAGGCCGTTCTCTGGCCGATCTATTTCGGATTCATAAGGCCTAGCTTACGATAGATCTCGTCTGCCCGACGCCGAAACGTTTGTGCCTCCGCAAAGTCGCCTCTGGCGTCATAGACAGAAGCAAGGTTAGACAGCAGCCTCGCAACATTCGCGGAAGAACCTAACCTTTCTTGGATTTCTAGGGCTTGTTGAAACATTGCTTCAGCTCGTCTGAAGTTGCCCAACGCGAGGTATAAGGTACCCAGATTGGCAAGACTTTCCGCTACAGCCGGATGCTCGGGGCCTAAGAGCTTCACTTGTAGCGTAAGAGCGTTTAGCAGCGAGACCTCCGCTTTCGCATAGTTGCCAGATTTTAAGTACGACTGCCCAAGTGCTTGCAAAATTCTCTGACTGCTCAATTGGCAGTGTGGCGCCTCCCGACTGTAACTGCCGTGCAATTTCAGTGGAGAATTTGACTGGTGAATTGTGATTTAGTAATTCTACGGCCCAACTGCGGAGAGCTGGGTCAATGTCCGTCTGTTTAGGCTGAGATAGTATTGAAACAGCGAGTTGAACATAGTCCTTGCTGACGGTGCTGCTTGCGAGCTTGTCTTGAACAAGCCAACCGACCACTGCCAGTATGATCGGGATCGCGACGAGCGAGACGATCTTCGCGATAGCCTCCGCGCGGCTCCATTTGTCCGCAGATGGTCGCCTGTCCAGATTAGCTACTGCGGTGCTGGACATGGACTGATTGTCGGTGGACATAATCTGAGCACCAATGGATACACCTCAAGGGCTTGGAGAGGGACGATAACCCTCCGAAGTATAAACTCGCTGAGCTTGGCACTCTCCACGCGTGCTTCGAACGGGCGTTGGAAGCGACGGGTAACTAGTGGAGTAACTGTGGCGTCGCATGTGGAGGACTTGAATGCTGCTGAGACCGCGGTAGCGCGTCTAAACCCCCACCCCTTCCGCCCGTGCGTATCCCTCGACGGCTTCGTCCTCATAGCCGCCGTGGTATTCGCGAGTGTCGGGGCGTTTGATCTGGCTGTGCGGGACGATGCGGTCGCGGCGGGCGCCGCGGAAGGCGTCGAGGGATTGGAAGCCGCGGGAGTCCATGAAGTCGGACATGCCGGTGGTCAGGGCTTTGATCACGTTCGGGCCGATGGCGTGGTCGAGCATCGCGGCGGTGCAGACCTGGGTTGTGCCGCAGCCTAGGAGGAAGTAATTCAACGCGTGTTCAAACGTTGAGATGCCGCCGATGCCGCTGAACTCCTTGTCGGGGAAGGCTTTCGTCAGTTGGGCCATCTTGGCCATCGAGAGCGGGAGGATGGCGGGGCCGCCGAGGCCGCCGGGGGAGACGTAGCCTTCCACGTTCATCTCGAAGTCGAGCGTGGCGGGATCGATCACGGGGAGTGAGGGCCAGGTGTTGGACGACACCACCGCGTCGGCGCCGCCGCGGAAGCAGGCTTCGGCCTCCTCGACTATGTTTGATGTTGCCGGCGTCAGCTTCACCCAGACCGGGATCTTCGAGACTTCCTTGACCGCCATCGTCACGACCGAGCAGAGCACCTTGTCCTTGCCGACGTTCGAGCCCATGTCGACGCGGTCCATGTGCGGGCAGGAGAAATTGAGCTCCAGCGCGTCGGCGCCTTCGTCCTGCAGCGCCTTGGCGAGCGTCTGCCAGTTGTTCAGCTCCTTGTCGTTGCCGGAGCCGGCCATGATCGAGCCGACGATGATGTTTTTCGGATAGGCCTTCTTGATCGCGGCCAGCTTGCCGATCCACCAATCCAGCGGCTTGTCGGAGATCAGCTCCCAGTTCCAGGAGGCCATCACCGTCGTGCCCGGCTTCTTCGTCATCGACAGTCTTGTGCCCTGATCCTCGGAACGGAGGAACTTGGTCTTCGGACCTTTGACATTGACGACGGGATGGAGACCGATGGTCTTGGTGACGACGCCGCCCCACCCCGCCTCGAAGGCGCGCATGATGTTCGCGTCCGATTCCGTCGGCGGTGCCGAGGCCAGCAGGAAGGGGTTTTGGAAACGGACTCCGGTGAATGTCGTCGACAGATCGGCCATGGGATTCCTCCTCGATTTGGGAAACGGGGATTGTAACAAGGATGCGCCGGCACGGCCGGCAGCGTCGGTTGCCCAAGGCTCAGTCAACATTGACGTAACAATCTTTTGCCGGGTAGACCACTTAGACTTACGCCTCATGAAAAGAGCCGCTGCCGTCATTCTCCTCGCCGCCACAACTGCGTTCGCGCAGCAGAATCCCGATCCCGCGCAGAAGGCGCGGCCGGCGGAGACGCCGAAGCCTGCGGCCGCGAAGCCGTCGGACGTCGCGCCGCCGCCGATCCAGACGCCGAAGGCGGACGCGCCGGCGTCACAGGAACATCCGTTGTCGGCGCTGCCGTATACGCCGAGTCTCGACGTTCCGTCGATGGACCTCACCGCGAATCCGTGCAACGACTTCTATCAGTACACGTGCGGCGGCTGGATGAAGAACAATCCCATTCCGCCGGACCAGGCGTCGTGGAGCGTCTACGGCAAGGTCACCGAGGAGAATGAGGAGTATCTGTGGGGAATCCTGCTCGAGGATGCGAAGCCGAGCGCGAACCGGACCGTCGTGCAGCAGAAGATCGGCGACTACTTCGACTCGTGCACGGATGAAGCGCGCATCGAGCAACTCGGCGCGAAGCCGTTGCAGCCGCTGCTCGACGAGATCGCCGGGCTGAAAGCGAAATCGGACCTCGGCGCATTCATCGCCAGGCAGCATCTGCGCTCGACAGGCAACGGCTGGCTGTTCGGATTCGGATCGACGCAGGATTACAGCGACGCATCGAAGGTGATTGCGGAAGCCAGCGCGGGCGGGCTGGGGCTTCCGGACCGCGATTACTACACGAAGACCGACGCGAAATCGAAGACCATCCGCGAGCAGTACCTTGCGCACGTCGCGTCGATGCTGGAGCTGATCGGCGAATCGAAAGCGGCGGCGAAAAAAGATGCCGCGACGGTGATGCGCATCGAGACGGCGCTGGCGAAGGCGTCGCTGACGCGCGTCGAACGCCGCAATCCGTACAACCTCGTGCACAAGATGACCGTGGCGCAGCTCGGCAAGACCGCGCCGGCATTTCCGTGGAAGAGCTACCTGTCGACCGATGGCGTGCACATGACTTCGCTCAACGTCACCGAACCGAAATTCTTCGCCGCGGTGCAGAAAGAGCTGACCACCGTTCCGCTGGCTGACTGGAAAACGTACCTGCGCTGGCACGCGGTGCACTCGCGCGCGCCGTACCTGTCGAGAAAATTCGTCGAAGAGGATTTCAACTTCTATCGCAAGACCCTTCGCGGCGTGAAGGCGATGCCGCAGCGCTGGAAGCGTTGCGTCCAGTACGTCGACCGCGACCTCGGCGAAGCGCTCGGCCAGGAGTTCGTGTCGCGAACGTTTACGCCGGAGACGAAAGCGAAGACGGTGGAGATGACCAAGGCCATCGAGAAAGCCATGGAAGAGGAGATCAATCATCTCGACTGGATGACGCCGGCCACGAAGACGCGCGCGCTGGAGAAGCTGCATGCGGTGGCGAACAAGGTCGGCTATCCCGAGAAGTGGCGCGACTACAGCCGGCTGAACATCGAACGCGGCGACTACTACGGCAATGCGTCGCGGGCCGTCGTCTTCGAATCGGAGCGCGACTTCGCCAAGATCGGCAAGCCGGTCGACCGCAGCGAATGGGGCATGACGCCGCCGACCGTCAACGCCTACTACAACCCGCAGATGAATGACATCAACTTCCCCGCCGGCGTGCTGCAGCCGCCGCTTTACGATCCGAAGCTCGATGACGCGCCGAACTACGGCAACACCGGCTCGACGATCGGCCACGAGCTGACGCATGCCTTCGACGACGAAGGGCGCCAGTTCGACGGGCAGGGAAATCTGAAGGACTGGTGGACCCCCGAGGATGCGAAGGCATTCGAGGAGCGCATCAACTGCATTCGCGAGCAGTACGCGGGCTACACGATCGTCGACGACATCAAGATCAATTCGAAGCTGACCTCCGGGGAAGACGTCGCGGACCTCGGCGGGACGCTGCTGGCCTACATCGCGTGGAAGGCGGTCGATCCCAACGAGACGCAACCGATCGGCGGCTTTACGCCCGATCAGCGCTTCTTCATCGGCTTTGCGCAGTGGGCTTGCGAGAACCAGCGGCCGGAAAATCTGCGCGCGAACGCGATCACCAATCCCCATTCGCCGGGCAAGTACCGCATCAACGGGATCGTGTCCGATCTGCCCCAATTTCAGAAGGCGTTCAACTGTCCGGCGGACTCGCCGATGGTCAGAAGCAAGGCATGTCAGGTATGGTGATCGAATGAGGTGAGCGATGATCCGGGCAATTGCGGTGAGCGCAGCGCTTTTATTAGCCAGTGCACAGGTGCCGGCCCCACCGCCGTTGGTCGAAAAAATCACGGTGAACGTCGTGAACGTCGACGTGAACGTGATGGATAAGCGCGGCCATCCCGTGCGCGGTCTCGACCGTCAGGACTTCGAGATCATCGAGGACGACCAGCCGCAGGAGATTTCGAACTTCTCGGTGGTCGACGATGCCGCGCCGCGCGTCGAGGCGCGCCGCGACGCCGCGCCGGACGAAGAGCGTTTTCGCCGCAAGGTGCTGGTGCTGATCGACAACCTCAACACCAGCTCGCGAAGCCGCAACGAAGCGCTGGCGCGGCTGGAAGTGTTCATCAACAGCCACTTCGATGACGGCCGCTACGACTGGTCGGTGGCGACGGTGGACAGCCGCGTTCACGTGCTGATGGCCATGACCTCCGACAAGAGCGCTCTGCACGCGGTGCTGGCGGACATCGGCCGTTCGGCATCGCATCCCCAGTGGAGTCGGGGAATGCCGCGCGACGAAACAGTGATTCGCCCGGACCCTAAGAGCAAGTATGGCGTGGACCCGAGCACTTATGGCGATCCCAAGATGCAGCTTTTGGACGCAACGGTCAATCGGATAATTCAGGGTTTCACCGAGAACAGTGAGAACTTCGATGATGAGGCGCATCTCAATGAGGAGACGATGATCGCGCAGACGTCGGTCGAAGCGATCAGCGACGCGGCCCGTGCATTCGCTTCGACCGAAGGCCGCAAGATGATCCTGCTCGTCACCGGTAATTTGCCGCTGGCCTCCGTTTCGCCTGTCGGACTGATCGGCCGCAACCAGAACGGCACTCACCTGACGGACGTGACCCGAAACAACAGCGCCCTGGCCACGATGCGCGACGTACTGGTGCGCGAAGCGAATGCCTCGAATGCCAGCTTCTACATCATTTCGGCGGAAGGGCTGGAGCTGCAGGAACAGCGGACGGTCTACCACGCCAATTGGGACCGCCCCACCTCTGGCTCGGCCGCGATCGACCGCTCGGCGATGTTCTGGCTGGCCAATGAAACCGGCGGCGCGTTCCTGCCCGGCAATCGTTTCGATGATTCGTTCGCCGATTTCGATCGCCGCGCGGCGAACTATTACGCCCTCGGATTCGCCGCCCATCATGGAGCCGACAGTCACTACCACCACCTCACGGTGCGCGTGAAAAATCATCCCGAATACAAGTTGCAATATCGCGACGGCTACGCGGGTGCGAGCACCGACACGCAACTGCAGCGCTCACTGCGGACCACGTTAGGCGTGACCATGCAACCCAACATGCTGCCGATGACGCTCGTGGCTGATGCGCCGCAGTACCGCGCTGGTTTGACGGCCATCGTTGCGATCAAAGCGGCGATGAAAATGGAGTCGCTGCAATACATCACCGATGCGAGCGGCTCGCGCACGAGGCTGCACGTCTATGTCTCCGTCTTCGACGATGAAGGCCGCAACATCAAGCTGGCCAAATGCTTCGCGGACATCATCCTGAAGCCGAACGAATCGGCCACCGGTCCGATGACGATCACCATCCCGCCGCTGATGCTGGCCAAGGGGTCGTATCGCATCGTGGTCGCCGTGCGCGACGAGCTGACGGATCACGTCGGGCTGACGACGCAAAAGGTTCAGGTGTAGGGTGTCCGGAATGAGGTGAGCGATGATTCGAGCAATTGCGGTGAGCGCAGCGCTTTTACTGGCCAGTGCACAGGTGCCGGCCCCACCGCCGTTGGTCGAAAAAATCACGGTGAACGTCGTGAACGTCGACGTGAACGTGATGGATAAGCGCGGCCATCCCGTGCGCGGTCTCGATCGTCAGGACTTCGAGATCATCGAGGACGATCAGCCGCAGGAAGTCTCGAACTTCTCGGTGGTCGACGATGCCGCGCCGCGCGTCGAGGCGCGCCGTGACGCCGCAGCACCCGCGCCGGTCGAAGAGCGTTTCCGCCGCAAGGTGCTGGTGCTCATCGACAACCTCAACACCAGCGCGCGAAGCCGCAACGAAGCGCTGGCGCGGCTGGAAGTGTTCATCAACAACCACTTCGATGACGGCCGCTACGACTGGTCGGTGGCGACGGTAGACAGCCGCGTTCACCTGCTGATGGCGATGACGTCCGACAAGAATGCGCTGCACTCCGTCATCGCAGACATCAGCCGTTCGGCGTCGCATCCGCAGTGGATCCGAGGAATGCCGCGCGATGAATCGGTGGCCATCGTGAGCAGAAAAGAAGGGCAGCCTGGCCGCGGCGAAAGCTCGAGCCCGATGAATAACGCCAGTAACCCCGAGCTCTCGTCGCAGTGGGATCCGCGGACGACGATGAGCATCCAGAGCTTTGTCGAGCAGTCCGAGAATTTCGACGACGAGATGCATCTCAACGAGGAGACGATGATCGCGCAGACCTCGGTCGAAGCGATCGGCGACGCCGCCCGTGCATTCGCTTCGACGGAAGGCCGCAAGATGATCCTGCTCGTCACCGGCAACCTGCCGCTGGCCTCCGTCTCGCCGGCAGGACTGGTCGGCCGCAACATGAATGGCAATCACCTGACGGACGTGACGCGCAACAACAGCGCCCTGGCCACGATGCGCGACGTCCTCGTGCGCGAGGCCAATGCCTCGAACGCGAGCTTCTACATCATTTCCGCGGAGGGGCTGCAAGTGCAGGAACAGCGGACGGTCAACAAGGCCAATTGGGACCGCCCCACGTACGGCTCGGACGCGATCGACCGCTCGGCCATGTTCTGGCTGGCCAACGAAACCGGCGGCGCGTTCCTCCCCGGCAATCGTTTCGACGATTCCTTCGCCGATTTCGACCGCCGCGCCGCGAATTACTACGCCCTCGGATTCGCGGCCCATCACGGAGCCGACAGCCATTACCACCACATCACCGTGCGCGTGAAAGGACATCCCGAATACAAGCTGCAGTATCGCGACGGTTACGCCGGTGCGAGCACCGACACACAACTCCAGCGCTCATTGCGGACGACGTTGGGCGTGACCATGCAGGCAAACACGCTGCCGATGACGCTCGTGGCCGATCCACCGCAGTACCGCGGTTTGACGGCCATCGTTCCGATCAAGGCGGCGATGAACATGGAGTCGCTGCAATACATCACCGATGCGAGCGGCTCGCGCACGAGGCTTCACGTCTACGTTTCCGTCTTCGACGACGACGGCCGCAACATCAAGCTGGTGAAATGCTTCGCGGACATCGTGCTGAAGCCGAACGAATCGGCCAGCGGCCCGATGACGATCACCATCCCGCCGCTGATGCTGGCCAAGGGGTCGTATCGCATCGTAGTGGCCGTGCGCGACGAGCTGACGGATCACGTCGGGCTGACTACGCAGAAGGTTCAGGTGTAAAAACCGTTTTCCACCACAAAGACACAAAGGACACGAAGAGGATCGCTTTGTGATCTTTGTGTCTTTGTGGTGAGCCGTTACCCCTTCAAATACATCTCCACGCACTTTGTCAGCTTCTCCACGTCGATCGGTTTGCGGAAGATGCCGCGCACGATTCGCGGGCAACGCTGGTAGATCGCGGAGTCGGGCAGCGCGCCGCGTTCGGCGGAGGTGATGATCAGCACCGCCGGCGGATCGTCGAGCGACTTCACAGACGGATCGGATGTGAGCGCTTCGAGCGAGTCGAGAACGTCGATGCCGCTCATCTTCGGCATCAGCACGTCGAGGATCACCACCGCGTACTGCGTCGTGGCAATCTGGTGCAGCGCTTCCACGCCGTCACGTGCGCCGTCGACGCCGACCGACTCGTGCTCCCGGAGAAATTCGACGAGCAGCCGGCGGATGGTGTCGTCGTCCTCGACGACCAGCACGTTTCCATTGCGCATGGGAGAAGGCCTGTGGTCCGGTCGTAGCATAAAGTCGGCCAGATGATCGCTCTCGGATCCGACGTCCTCCACGATTTCGAACGCGCCTCGCAGCTCGAATGGATCGAGACCAACGGACTCGGCGGCTGGGCGGGATCGTCGGTGATCTTCGCGAACACGCGCCGCTATCACGGCATGCTCGTGGCCGCGCTGCCGGGTCGGACCGAACGCACGGTGCTCGTGTCGAAACTCGACGAGACCGTCAACGGCGTCGACCTGGCCGCGAACCGTTTTCCCGACGTCATCCACCCGCGCGGCTTCGAACGGCTGGTGGCGTTCCGGCGCGACGTTTTTCCGGTCTGGGAGTACGCGGCCGGCGGCGTGCGCCTGCGCAAAACCGTCGTCGCACCGCGCGGCGAAAATCTCACCATCGTTCTTTATGAGGTGCTCGATTGCGTGGCCGCGTTCGAGCTGCGCCTCTCGCCGTTTCTGGCCGGACGCGACTACCACTCGCTCATCCACTGCACCGACGCCGCGCTGCCGTTCATCCACGTCGACGTTCCCGGCGCGGCGTTCCACCCGAAGCCCGATTGCTGGAAGGAGTTCACGTACGAACGGGAGCGCGAGCGAGGCCTCGACTATCTCGAAGATCTCTTTACGCCCGGTTCTTACAACGTGACGCTGAAACGCGGCGATGTTTTGCCGGTGGTCATTTCAACCGAAGAAGATGATTGGGACGCGCTCGGCATGATCGATGACGAGCGGTCGCGGCGTGAATCGCTGGTGATAAACGCTGACGACTTCGCTCGCGAACTGCATCTCGCCGCCGACCAGTTCCTCATCGAGCGCGACGAGAAGAAGACCATCATCGCCGGCTATCCCTGGTTCACCGACTGGGGCCGCGACACGATGATCGCGCTGCCCGGTCTGTGTCTGGCCACTGGACGTTTCGACGACGCGAAACAGATCCTTCGCCGCTGGCTGGCTGCGGCGAGCAAGGGGATGATTCCGAACCGTTTTCCGGACGGCACGAACGAGCCGGAGTTCAACTCGGTCGATGCCGGCCTCTGGCTCTTCATCGCCGTCTGGCGCTATCGCGAAGCGACGAAGGACGATGCATTTATCCGCGACGAGGCGCTGCCGGTGCTGCGCGAAGCCATCAACTGGCTCGACCGCGGAACGCGATTCGGCATCCACGTCGATCTCGACGGCCTGCTCTACGCCGGCGCGAACGGCGTGGCGCTGACGTGGATGGACGCGATCGTCAACGGCGACGCAGTGACGCCGCGGCGCGGCAAACCGGTGGAGATCAACGCGCTCTGGTACAACGCGCTGCGCATCGTCGCTGACCTGTCGGCCGACAGCGGGATGCGCTCGCGCGCGGACGGCGTTCGCGAATCGTTCGAATCGGCGTTCTGGAACCGGCAGTCGCAATGCTGCTTCGACGTCGTCAATCCGAACGATGCGTCGATTCGCCCGAACCAGCTCTTCGCCATCGCCCTCCCCTTCCCTCTCTTCGACGATGCGCGCGCCGCGGAGATCTTGCGCGTATGCGAGTCGCAGCTCTTGACGCCGGCCGGATTGCGCTCCCTGTCTCCGAACGATCCGCGCTACCGCGGCCGGCTCATCGGCGATCAACGTTCCCGCGATACCGCCTACCATCAGGGCACCGTCTGGCCGTGGCTCCTCGGCGCCTACGTCGACGCGCTCCTTCGCTATCGCGGCGAGTCCGGCGCCGCCTCCGCACGAACGTTACTCGCCAACCTTTCCGCACACCTCAACGAAGCCGGCCTCGGCACGATCGGCGAGATCTTCGACGGCGACGCCCCCCACGCCCCGCGCGGCTGCATCGCGCAAGCATGGAGCGTCGGCGAAGTGCTGCGGGTGGCAAGGCTGGTTTAACCACAGAGGCACAGAGAGCACAGAGGCCTCAGTGTCCTCTGTGTCTCTGTGGTTCAAGCTGTCCGTCAACGGCGCGCGGCTTGCTATCGAGACAACGTACGAAATGGCAACCAGAAAGAAAAAAGAAACGACCACGGCAGCGCCGCGCAAGCGGACTCCGCGCGCGAAGAAAATCGCCGATGAGGCGCAAACCGTCGGAGCGGATATCGTTCCCAGTGTGACCATCGAAGTCGATCTGCCCGCAACTTCCAATTCACACCTCAGCGATTGGGACTTTCACCTTTTCAACGAGGGCAGCCACACGCGCCTCTGGGAAAAACTCGGATCGCATGTCGCCACGCGCGACGGCGTGAAGGGGACGACCTTCGCCGTCTGGGCACCGAACGCCGCATCCGTCAGCGTCATGGGCGACTGGAACGGATGGGATCCTGAACAGCATCAACTCGATCACCTCGGCGCGTCCGGCATCTGGCAAGGCTTCGTGCCGAACGTCGGCAAAGGCGCGCATTACAAGTTCCACATCCGCTCGAAATTCAACGACTACCGCGTCGACAAAGCCGATCCGTTTGCGGTGATGCAGGAGACGCCGCCGGAAACCGCGTCGGTGGTCTGGGATCTCGATTACGAATGGAACGACGGCGATTGGATGCGCGATCGTGCGCAACGCAACTCCTTCACCGCGCCGATGTCGATCTACGAAGTTCACCTCGGGTCGTGGCGTCGCGACGGTGATCGTCCGCTCACGTATCGCGAGATGGCAGGGCCGCTCGCCGAATACGTGCGCAAGATGAACTTCACGCACGTCGAAATCCTGCCGGTCATGGAGCATCCGTTCTACGGCTCCTGGGGTTATCAGTGCACCGGTTTCTTCGCGCCCACCAGCCGCTACGGAACGCCGCAGGATCTGATGCACCTCATCGACGTTCTGCACCAGAACGAAATCGGCGTCATCCTCGATTGGGTGCCGTCGCACTTTCCCACCGACGCGCACGGCCTCTCGTATTTCGACGGCACGCATCTCTTCGAGCACGCAGATCCGCGCAAAGGCTTCCAGCCGGACTGGGGATCGCTCGTCTTCAACTACGGCCGCAACGAGGTCCGCTCGTTCCTGCTGTCGAGCGCGATGTACTGGCTCGGCGTCTTTCACGCGGACGGACTGCGCGTCGACGCCGTCGCCTCGATGCTCTACCTCGACTACTCGCGTAAACATGGCGAATGGATCCCGAACGAATTCGGCGGCCGCGAGAACATCGAAGCGATCAACTTCCTGCGCCGGCTGAACGAGGACGTCTACAAAGCGCATCCCGACGTGCAGGTCATCGCCGAGGAGTCGACGGCGTGGCCGATGGTTTCGCGGCCGACGTACGTGGGCGGACTCGGGTTCGGCATGAAGTGGGACATGGGCTGGATGCACGACTCGCTGCGCTACTTCGCGCTCGATCCGATCCACCGCAAGTTCCATCACAACGACCTGACCTTTCGCATGATGTACGCGTTCACCGAGAACTTCCTGCTGCCGCTGTCGCACGACGAGGTCGTGCACGGCAAGGGATCGCTGATCCGCAAGATGCCGGGCGACGAATGGCGGCGCTTCGCGAATCTGCGGCTGCTCTTCGCACACATGTATTCGCAGCCGGCGAAAAAGCTGATGTTCATGGGCGGCGAGTTCGGGCAGTGGCGCGAGTGGAATCACGATGCCAGCCTCGATTGGGATCAGCTCGACTCGCCGCCGAACGCGACGCTGCAGCGCTGGGTCGAAGATCTGAACAAGGCCTATCGCACGATTCCGGCGCTGCACGAGCTCGACCTCTCGCCCGACGGATTCGAATGGATCGATTGCTGCGACACGGAAAACAGCGTCGTGGTGCTGATGCGGAAATCGAAGTCACAGCCCGATCAGCCCGTCGTTGTGGCGCTGAACTTCACGCCGATCCCGCGGCACAACTACCAGGTCGGTGTTCCGATCGGCGGACATTGGGCCGAGGTGCTGAACAGCGACGCGGTGGTTTACGGCGGAAGCGGCCAGGGAAACATGGGCGGCGTCGACGCCGCGCCGATTCCGCTGCACGGCCGCAAATGGTCGGTCAATCTCACGTTGCCGCCCCTCGGCGCGGTGTTTCTCACTCCCTCCCCGGATGACGTTGATGATCACGACGAATGAGACGCCGCCGCTCGGTGCGAATCTCATCGCGCCCGGCCGTTGCGAGTTTCGCGTCTGGGCGCCGGACGTCGCGAAGGTCGAGCTGCATATCGTCGCGCCGGATGAGCGGCGCGTCGCGCTGACGAAAAACGCGCGTGGCTATCACGAGGCCACGATCGATGCCCGCGCGGGCACTCGCTATTTTTTCAACGTCAATGGCGACAATCGACCCGATCCTGCGTCGCGTCTGCAACCCGAGGGCGTGCACGGGCCGTCGGAAGTCGTGTCGCGCGAGTTCGAATGGCACGACGCCGGCTGGACCGGTATCGCGCTCGAGGACTACGTCGTCTACGAACTGCACGTCGGAACCTTCACGCACGAAGGCACATTCGACGCCGTCATCGACCACCTCGACGGGCTCAAAGAGCTCGGCATCACCGCGGTCGAGCTGTTGCCGATCGCGCAGTTTCCGGGCGCGCGCAACTGGGGCTACGACGGCGTCTACATCGGCGCGGCGCAGAATTCGTATGGCGGTCCGCTCGGACTGAAGCGCTTGGCCGATGCCTGCCACACCCGCGGCCTCGCGCTCATCCTCGACGTCGTCTACAACCACCTCGGCCCCGAGGGGAACTACCTCGGACAGTACGGCCCGTACTTCACCGATCGCTACAAAACGCCGTGGGGCATGGCGCTCAACTTCGACGGGCGGCACAGCGACGACGTGCGCTGGTTTTTCATCCACAACGCGCTGCAATGGGTCGATGAGTTTCACATCGACGGCCTGCGCGTCGATGCGGTTCACGCGATCATCGATCACACGGCCGAGCCGTTCCTGCAGGACCTGACGTCGGCAGTTCGCGAACGCGCGCACGCGCTCGCACGCCGCGTCTACACGATCGCGGAATCGAATCTCAACGATCCGCGCGTGATCACGCCGAAAGACGACCTCGGCCTCGGCTTCGATTCGCAATGGGCCGACGATTTTCATCATTCGCTGCACACGCTGCTCACCGGCGAGCGCGATGGCTACTACGCCGATTACGGCCGCACCAGCGATCTCGCGCGCACGCTGACCGCCGGCTATCTCTACACCGGCCAGCACTCGCCGTACTTCGGACGGAAGTACGGCGCGCCGCCGAAGACGCGCGACGGCAAACAGTTCGTCGTCTTTGCGCAGAACCACGACCAGGTCGGCAACCGCATGCTCGGCGAACGCCTGTCGGAGATCCTCTCGCCCGCCAAGCTGCGCCTGGCCGCCGCCGCGGTCGTGCTCTCGCCATTCATCCCGATGCTGTTCATGGGCGAGGAGCACGGCGAAACCGCGCCGTTCCAGTACTTCACCTCGCACGGCGACGAAGAGCTGATCGAAGCGGTGCGCAAAGGCCGCGCCGAGGAGTTCGACGATTTCGAATGGAAAGGCGAGCCGCCCGATCCGCACGACGAGGAAACGTTCAATCGCTCGAAACTGACGCGCGAGGAGCAATCAGGCCTGCGCGATTTGTATCGCGAGCTGTTCCGCCTCCGCCGCGAAATCCCCGCTCTGCGTTCGCTCGATCTCGATGCGGTCGAAACGCATGCGGATGATGAGCAGCAGACGTTAGTCATTCGACGCGGCGACACGTTGCTGACGTTCAACTTTAGCAATCGCGAGCAGAGGATCGAGTTGCCGTCGCACTCGTGGACGACACTACTGAACTCCGGCGCAATCGTGGCGAACGGCAGTCTCACGCTGCAACCCGACTCGTTCATTCTTCTCCGCGATTCGCGCGCCTCCGCGTGACAGGCACCCCTTTCGCAGCGCATTCATCCACCCATGTATCGCGTCCCGCGTGCCACGTACCGCCTCCAGTTCAACGGCGGCTTCACATTCGCCGACGCGCGGGAGATCGCGCCCTACCTCGCGGAACTCGGCATCAGCGACATCTACGCGTCCCCGATCCTGAAAGCGCGCAAAGGCAGCGGACATGGATACGACGTCGTCGACGCGAACGCGCTGAATCCCGAGCTTGGATCAGACGACGATTTCAACGCGCTGCATGCCGAACTGCAACGCAAGAACCTCGGGCTTCTCCTCGATGTCGTTCCCAATCACATGGCCGCCAGTCCGGAGAACGCGTGGTGGATGAGCGTTCTCGAAAATGGCGAGCATTCGCGCTTCCTGCACTACTTCGACATCGACTGGAATCCCGTGACCACGCGCGGCCAGACCGTCAGCAAAGTCCTGCTTCCGATCCTCGGCAAGCCGTACGGCGAGGCGCTCGAGTCGCGCGAAATCCAACTCCACTTCGACGTCGACGGTTTCTTCTTTACGTACTACGACAAGCGCCTTCCGCTCGCGCCCGGTTCGTATGGCCAGGTGTTGCGCGAATGCGTCGAGTCACTGCCGCGCGAAGGCGTGGCCATCGAGTTGCGCGAACTGGTCGAAGATGATGCCGGAGTTCCGAACAGCAAGTTCCTGAAAGAAACGCTGTGGCGGATTTACGAGCAGGACGAACCGTTCCGCGATGCGCTGCACGCCGTCATCGAACGCATCAACAGCGACACGGACTTTCTCGACGCGCTGCTCGACGTGCAGTGGTATCGCCTCGCCTACTGGCGCATCGCCAGCGAGAAGATCAACTACCGGCGCTTCTTCGACGTCACCGATCTCGTCGGCGTGCGCGTCGAAAATCCCGAGGTGTTCGAGGCGCGCAATCGGCGAACGCTGGAGCTGATCGCGGAAGGGAAAGTGACCGGCCTGCGCATCGATCACATCGACGGACTTCACGATCCGATCGGACACATGCGCAAACTGCAACTGCGGTTGGCAAGCGAGCCCGCCGGCGGCGATTCGTTCTACATCGTCGTCGAAAAAATTCTCGAACACGGCGAGGAACTGCCGCGCGAGTTTCCGGTCAGCGGAACGACCGGCTACGACTTCCTCGACTCCGTCAACGCGCTCTTCGTCGATGCAAACGGCTTGCAGCAACTCGACCGCTTCTACCGCAACTTCACCGGCGTGACGTCGACCTTCGACGACATCTGCTACGAGCGCAAGAAGCAGGTCATCCACGAGCTTTTCTCCGGAGAGATGCGCGCGCTGGGCAAGCAGCTCGGTGCGGTGGCTATGCCGGACCGCAACGCGCGCGATTTCGCGCCGGTCGATCTGACCTCGGCGCTCACCGAGGTCACGGCGTGCATGCGCGTGTACCGGACGTACATTCGCGAGATCAAGGTGGATGACGACGATGCGCAGTCGATCCGCGCCGCGATCGCCGAGGCGCGCCTCCGCGCGGGCGCCGCGATCGACGAACGGCTCTTCACCTTTCTCGAACGCGTCCTCCTCGTCGATCCGCCCCGCTACGTCTCCTCGGAACGCGAGAACTGGCTGGCCTTCGTCATGCGCTGGCAGCAGTTCACCGGCCGCGTCATGGCCAAAGGCGTCGAGGACACCGCGTTCTACAACTACAACCGGCTGATCTCGCTCAACGAGGTCGGCGGCAATCCCGGACGCGGCGCGGACTTCGACGGCCTGGCCGAGTTTCATGCGCGCGCCGCACAGATGCAGCAGCAGTGGCCGCACACGATGAATGCGACCGCGACGCACGACACGAAGCGCAGCGAGGACGTGCGCGCGCGCATCAACGTGCTGTCCGAAATCGCGCCGCAGTGGGAACGGCAGGTGCGCCGCTGGTCGAAGGTGAACGCGAAACATCGCGCGAACGGAATCCCCGACGCGAACATGGAACTGCTGATCTACGAGACGCTGATCGGCATGTGGCCGCTCGACGACGAAGAGTTGCCGTCCGTCCGCGATCGCTTGAAGCAGTACCTCGAGAAAGCCGCCCGCGAAGCGAAGACGCACACGAGCTGGATCGCGCCAAATCCTGCCTACGAAGAATCGCTGCTCGCCTTCGCCGACACCATCCTCAGCGACACGGCCTTCTGCGAAGACTTCGTCCGCGTCCAGAAGCGCGTCGCGTTTTACGGCTTCCTCAACGGACTTTCGCAGGTCGTCCTGAAAGCGACCGCGCCCGGCGCTCCCGATTTCTATCAGGGAACGGAGCTGTGGGATTTCAGCCTCGTCGATCCCGACAACCGCCGCGCTGTCGATTACGCGAGCCGCAGCGCGATGCTGAAAAAGATGAAGGCCGCGTCCGAAAAGAACTCGCTCTCCATCGAAACGCTCCTTCGCCGCTGGCACGACAGCAGGATCAAGATGTTCGTAACTTGGAAAGTCCTCGACGCGCGGTCGCGTCACGCGGAGCTCTTCCGCGACGGCAGTTACGAACCGATCGATGCCGGTCCGAACATCATCGCGTTTACGCGCCGACACAACGACGACACGATCGTCGTAGCCGTCCCGCGCCTCCTCGCGAACCGCATCAAACCGGGAACGTTCCCGATCGACGACTTCTGGCCCGAGACCTCAATCCCGCTCCCCGGCTCCTGGCGGAATCTCTTCACCGGGGAGAATTTGGAGGGCGACGGAATCGCGCTCCGCTGTCTCTTCGCCCGTTTTCCAGTCGCAGTTCTCGAGCAGGCGTAAGGGTTTTATCTGCGTTTCATCTGCGTCATCTGCGGATGAAGGCTCCCCTACTTCGCCACCGCGAACTCCGCCCGGCATCCGCGTTCCACCCAGATGCCGTCGCGCGTGTAGCCCCAGGTGTGATTCAGGATGCACTCGGATTCGCTGAGCTGGCGAAGGAGGCCCACTCCGTGCGAGGCGTCGGCCGGGCAGAGGACGCGCTGATCGTCCTTCCCTACGCAGATCACTTTCGATGCGTTCGGAGGAACATTCGGCGACGGCAGCCGATAGCCGCCGAGCGCGAACTGCGCGCGGCAACCTTCGGTTACCCACACGCCGGTGGCGTCGAAATCCCAGGTCCGGCCGAGGACGCAGAAGTGATCGCCGAGCTGGCGGACGAGCGCGACGCCGTAGCGCGTATCGACCGGGCATTGCACTTTCGTCCCGTCGAGCGACTCGCACGACAGCGTCGTCACGACCGCTTTTGGCTTGCCGCGCACCGCAAATTCGGCGCGGCAGTTGCCGTTGACCCAGATGCCTTTCGCGTCATAACCCCATTGCTTTCCGTAACGGCAAGCCGCATCGGACAGCGGACGCACGATCCGCACGCCGCCCGATGTATCGGCGGTGCACTGCGTCCGCTTGCCGTTGACGGACTCGCACGTGAGCAGGTTGTCGAGCGGCTCGATCACTTTCTTCGGGTCGAAGCGCGCGCCGACGACGAACTCCGCGCGGCATCCCTGTTCGACCCAGATCTGATCGCGCTCGGCGTCGTAGCCCCACGTTTCGTTTTCATTGCAGGCCGCGGCGCTGAGCTGACGCAGGAGGTAAACGCCGCCGCCGGGATCGGAGGCCTGGACGAGATCGGCGGGGCACACCTGCCGATCGCCCTTCGTCGATTCGCAGACGACGCGCCGGCTGCCCGGAGTCATGTTGCTGTCGCGAATGAGGAAACGTCCGCGGCAGCCGCGATCGACCCACACCACGCCGGCCGACACCGTGCCCCACGTTGCTCCTTCGACGCAGCGCCCTTCGCTCAACTCGCCGACCAGCGTGATCACGCCCGATGATCCGACGCGGCACTCGCGATACCCACCCTGCGGCGACTCGCAGGTCATCATCTGCGCTTCCATCGATGCGCACAGCAACGCGATCAGTGACGCCAGCAGAAATCGACGCATGAACGATCCCTCCGAGTGCGGACGATTCTCGCACGTTGGGAGACCGTTTAACCACAGAGACACAGAGGGCACAGAAAGCGATTTTTCTGTGTCCTCTGTGCCTCGGTGGTGAAATCGGTTTTCGTCACACCCGTCCCGACACTTCGCCGAGCACGCGCAGTTCCTCGGCATGCTCCAGCGTCAACGCCCCATCCGTGACGCGCCACGACCAGTTGTCGTGTTCGGCGCCGGGGCGATTCATGCGCGCTTCGCTGCCGAGGTTGAGGATGTCCTGGACGGGAACGATGGCCGTCTCGGCGATGGACGTGTACGCCGCGCGGATCAGGCTCCAGGCCACGTCGTTCGCATCGCGGACGCCGAGGTAGGACGCGATTGCGTCGCGCTCGGCGGATTCGGCTTCCTCGTACCAGCCGCGCGCGGTGTCGTTGTCGTGCGTGCCGGTGTAGACGACCGTTTTCGGATCGTAGCAATGCGGAAGGTGCGGGCTGTCCGGCTGCGCGAATGCGAACTGCAGAATCTTCATGCCGGGGACGCCGATGGCCTTCCGCAGTTCATGCACGTCTTTCGTGATGTGCCCGAGGTCCTCGGCGACGAGCGGGAGATCGCCGAGCGAGTCGCGCAGCGCGTCGAAGAGTGCGCGGCCCGGACCGGGCATCCAGCGACCGTGAATGGCGGTCTGCTCGCTGGCAGGGATTTCCCAGTAGGCGGCGAAACCGCGGAAGTGATCGACGCGAACGATGTCGGCGAAACGGAGCGCGGCGCGGAATCGCGAAACCCACCAGCGGAAATGCGTCTCGCGCAAAATGTCCCAGCGATAGAGCGGGTTGCCCCATCGCTGGCCGGTGGCGCTGAAGTAATCGGGCGGCACGCCGGAGACGACGTTCGGCTCGCCGTCTTCGTCGAGTTGAAAAATCTCGCGATTGGCCCAGACGTCGGCGCTGTCGCCGGCGACGTAGATCGGGATGTCGCCCATGATGCGGATGCCGCGCGCATGCGCCGCCTCGCGCACGGCCGCCCACTGCGCGAAGAAGAGCCACTGGACGTATTCGTGAAACACGATTTCGTCCGCGAGCTCGAGCCGCGCATCGGCCAGTGCATCGCGATCGCGCGACGCGACATCGGCCGGCCACTCCGTCCACGATTTCCCGCCGTGATGTTCCTTGAGCGCGGCGTAGAGCGTCCATTCGGGCAGCCAAGCGTTGTCGTGACTGAACGCGGCCAATGCATGGCGCTGATCGTCCGAGGCATGCTTGGAAAAATGATCGAACGACTGGCGGAGCAACCGCTGTTTGAATTCGTGGACGCGATCGAATTCGACATGATCCTCGGCGAACGCCGGAACGTCATCGAGCGCATCGTCAGGCAGCAGTCCGCTCTCGGCGAGCCGCTGCGGAGAAATCAGCAGCGGATTGCCGGCGTACGACGACAGGCAGCCGTACGGGGAGTTGCCGTAGCCGGGCGCGTTGAGCGGCAGCATCTGCCAGATGCGGAGTCCCGCGCTCTGCGCCCAGTCGAGGAACGCCAGGAGTTCGTCGCCGAGGTCGCCGATGCCGAAGCGTCCCGGCAGACTGGTCGGATGGAGAAGGACGCCGGACGTGCGCGTGGGATTTTTGGGTTCGTGGATCGATCTATGGGTCATCTGATTAATGTTGAATGCTCAATGTTGAATGTTGAATGTTGAATGACCGGGGCTGGGATCCATTGAACATTCAACATTGACCATTCAACATTCAACATTTCGCCTTTCACCCTCGCGCCTCCGGACTGATCGAAAGTTTCTCGCCGAGGGCGTCGAAGTGCTGCAGCCAGCGATTTGCGGACGATGAGCCGTTGCCGGCGGTCGCGGCGATGACCGGACGCACCGACTTTTTCAAACGGTAGTACTCGTTCTGTGGACGACGGAGATCGACGTCGACGCCGGCGTCGCGCACGATCGAAACGAGCTTGGCCCAGTTCTCCAGTTTTTCGGGATCGTCGGAGTTGCGCGAGAAATCGGCGGCAGCGCGTTCGATCGCGGCGGTGAGCGACATCAGCGTCGTGTCATCGAGCGACACCTTCTCGTCGCGCGACTCGCGCAGGCGCGACTCCAGCTCGCCGAACGGCACTTCGTCGCTCGCGGCCATCCGCCGCAGTTGCATGTTCACGTCGAACTCCGCCGCGGTGCGCAGCACCTTCGGCAGCGGAACGCCGAGCGCGGCGTGGAAACGCATCAGCGGGTCGTAGCGCTCGTGCAATTGATGGAACGCGCTCTCCGCCTCGCTGAGCGTCGTGTCGCAGAGCTGATTGAGGATGCGCCGCTGCTCGTCGCGAAACAGCGCGCGGATCGACAGCAGCGGCTCGTTGAAATACTCGTCGAGCACGCGGATGACCGACGAGATGCCGTTCACGCGCATGTCTTCGCTGAGGTCGCGCTTCATGGCGTCGTAGTGCTCGGGCATCGCCGCGGGCCGCACGCCGCCGGTCAGCTCCGTCTCGCCGAGGTGGATGACGGTGAATTCGAACGAGGCTTCCTCGCGCGTGATCAGCGACGTGACAGTGATCGAGCCGATGGCCATGCGCGCGCGGCCGGCGCGGAACGATTCGAAATCGTTCTGCCGCACGCGGTAGCAGTAGACGCGGTCGTCGTGCGCGAAGTTGTCGAAGAGCGACGCCACCGCGTAGTGCGCGGCCACGCGGCGGAGATCGAGGCGCGTCGGCTTCACTTCCAGCTCGTAAATCTGCCGCCCGTCGCCGTGCTGCGGCAGATTGCTCCTCGCAGCGGCGATGCGCCGCAGGAACTCCAGCTCTAGACTGCGTCCGGAAACTTTTTCGGCGAGCTGGATGACGCGCGCGGCGTAGTGCAGCACCTGCACGGTCTCGATGCCGGAGACGTCGTTGAAGAACCAGCCGCAGCTCGTGTACATGAGCATGGCGTTGCGCTGCATCTCCAGCAGCTCGAGCACGGTGACCGTGTTGTTTTCCGTGCTGGCGTGCTTCGCCAGAAAGCGCTCCAGATTCTCGTCGGAACGGTCCAGGACGACGTCGATGTAATCGTCGCGCGCGGCCCACGGATCGTGCAGCACGGCCGATCCGCGCGACTCGAAAATGGAGATGCATTGGTCGCGCAGCCAGTCGAGCGCATCGCGCAGCGGCGTACGCCACTGCTGGTTCCACCCTTCGCCGCCGCCGGTGCTGCAGCCGCAATCGCGCTCCCATCGCCCGAGGCCGTGGCTGCAACTCCACGCGGTTCGCTCGGCGATTTCGACCTCGTGCGTCGGCGGCACGTCGGCCAGAAACTGGCCGTAGTTGGCCACGCGCGAAAGCTTCTGCTCGTTGATGTAGTCGAGCGCGTACGCCAGGGCCATGTCGCCGTTGCGATGGTGATGTCCGTAGGTCTCGCCGTCGGTTGCGATGTTGACGAGCTGCGGATGCGTGCGCGCTTCGCTGAACGCGCCGAGCAGGCGATGCGCGAGATTCTCGCCGCGCGCGAGCAGACGCTCGAACGCGACGGCGCGCGAGATCGGACCGTCGTAGAAAAAGATGTCGATGGAACGTCCCGACGGAAGATTGCAGCGATACGGCATCGTCGGATCGATGGCGCCTTTCTGTTCGGTCCAGTCGTCCTCGCCGATCGCTCTCCATCGCCTGGCCTGTTGCGGTTCGAGGATCGTGAACGCGATCCCTTCCGCTGCCAGCGCTTCGAGCGAGGCGACGTCGACCGCGGTCTCCGGCAGCCACATCGCCTCCGGCTTTCGCTTGAAACGCTTCTCGAAATCGCGGATGCCCCATCGCACCTGCGTGCGCTGGTCGCGCGCGTTGGCCAACGGCAGGATCATGTGGTTGTAGGCCTGCGCGATGGCCGATCCATGCCCGCCGAACCGCTCGCGGCTGGCGCGGTCGGCGTCGAGAATGGCCGCATACGTTTCGGGCTGAGCCTGCTCCAGCCACGACAGCAGCGTCGGACCGAAGTTAAAGCTGATGGCCGCGTAGTTGTTGACGATTTTGACGATGCGTTCGCGCGCATCGAGGATGCGCGACGACGCGTTCGGCCCGTAGCACTCCGCCGTAATGCGCTCGTTCCAGTCGTGGTATGGCGCCGCCGAATCCTGCGTCTCCACCGCCTCCAGCCACGGGTTCTCGCGCGGCGGCTGATAGAAATGCCCGTGAATGCAGATGAAGCGGATGCGCATCGCCGCGAGAATATAGCCAGATGCGGACGATCGGTATGTCGTCCGGCATGTCGCTCAAGTCTCGCGCGCGGTAGCGGTCGTCGCCGTAGACGTCGCCACCGAGGTCGAAGGTCATCGAGAGCGATGGGACGCGCGCGCCCACGGTTCCTTCGCCTCCGATTCTTTCGAGCCGTCCGTAAGTCTTGCGAAGTTCGCCGAGAGTTGAGCCGACGTGAATGCCTGCCGCGGTCTGGAATCGCGGATCGCGGACGTCGATCGCGCGAATGATGAGCTGCCGCTCGCTTGCGCCGATGTAAGCACGCAGTGCGTCGTTGCGTCCGTCGATCGTCAATTTCAGCAGCGGCGTGAAGTCGCCCTCGGCTTTCAAATCGACGAGTTGGGCCTGACCGTTGACCGCGCGATACAGGACGTCGACGTTCTCGCCGACGCGAACGATCCCCGCGCGATGCAGTTCCAGGGTGAAGTCGGTCGCCGGCGCATTCGCGCCTACTGTGACCAGGAACATGACTACCGCGAGCATTTTCATCATGTCAGAAGCTCCAGTACGCCGCGCAGCGGGATGCGCACCCAGTCCGGCCGGTTGTTCATCTCGTACGCGATTTCGTAAAGTGCTTTTTCGAGGAGATGTGCGTCGAGCAACACCTGCAGCTCTTCGCGCGATTGAGGCAGATGCGCGGCATTGCCGCTTTCGGCAAGATACGCGCGCAGGAAGGCGGCGCTCACCCAGCGATACCAGAAATTCGCGCCGCTCTCGACCGTCGCCGCATCCTCGGCACGAATCACCGAATGCTGCGACTGTCCAAAAAGTACCGCGTGCGGTGCGTAATGGAAAGAGCGCAACATTCCGGCCACGTCGCGCAGTGCGCTGCGTTTAATGCGCCGCTCGCTCAGTGGCCGCGACGGCTCGCCTTCGAAATCGATGATGACGAAGTCGTTGCCCGTATGCAGCACCTGGCCGAGGTGATAATCGCCGTGCGTGCGGATGCGGAGCCCTGTAATGCGGCCGTCGAGGATGCGCCGTATACGCTGCTGCAGCTCTTCTTCACGCGCAAGCAATTCCTCAGCCGCCGGAATGCCCTTGCCGCGGCGGCGCAGCAGTTGAAATGTGCGAACGGCCTGCGAGCGGATGTGCTGATAAATCGAACGTTGATAATGCGGCGTGATCGCTTCCGGCGCAAATGCCGGAATATCGTCGCGCGACGCGAGCGCGAGATGCATTTGCGCCGTGCGTCGCCCGAGGATTTCGGCGTCGGCGAGATAAAGTCCGATGGTCTGTTGCGCGATGTCGGGCGTCGGTTTGTCGGCGATGGCGAGCAATGATTCCGACGGCGTCGCTTTGGCCAGCCGCTCCGCCGCGGCCGGATCGCTCAGCACGGAATCGAAGAAGCGGCCGAACGTATCGACGGTGTAGGTCCACGCGTCGCCGGAATTCTCGACATAGCGCTGCAGAATTGCGAGCGTAGTCGGTTCGCTCGTTGATGTCGTTTCGTATAGCAGCGCGCCTTGGAGGCGCGGCGTACCGGTAAATGACGTCTCCTCATTGAGGAAGCGCGTCACTTCGAGGTCCGTATTGACGCCCGGCTCGAGACGGCGGAAGAGTTTCATGAAGAATTTGTCGCCGTAAAGAACAGCCGTGTTGCTCTGTTCCGCTTTGAGCACCTGCGCATTGAGATCGGCCGCGCCCCGCAGTTCGCGAGGACGAGATGCCGTGCCGGCTACGGCGCCCTGTTCGCCTTTGAGCGTGCGGCGGCGGGCGATCGTCTCCAGCAACGCGGCCGTGAATTTTGGATCGGTCACCGGCTCGTACAGAAGGAAGCCGTCGCGCAGGCGCGCGATGAGCGTCGGAATAGCCGTCTCCTGCTCCTGCGCACGGCGATGCTGCAGGATTGCCAGCGGAAGCAGATACGTCTCTGGCTCACCGTCCGCGTAATCGACGCGCAGGAAGGTGAGCTGGCCCGCGTCATTGGGAAGGGCCACCGTTTCCGTGACCTCCAATGACGTGATCGTGCGCGCTTTGCCGCTGAACCAGCGGCGCGAACGCACATACGTTTCCAGGGCGCGGCTCAGCGCGGCGCGATTTCGATCGGAGAAGACTTCCTCGAAAGTCGCGGCGCGAAGCGAGGTAACTTCCTCACCGCTCAGCACTGTTTCAGTGCGCTGCCGCTCGAGCGTGAACCAGTAGAACGCGAATGGCCCGAGGTTGAGAAAATATGGCCTGTCGCTGATGTCGGGGAAGCGCGTTCCACCGGAAAGCTCGACGGGCGCCATTCCCGCAAATTGCGATAAGTCCAGCTCGAAACATTGCACCAGCCGCGAGAGATTGGCGACGACGAGAATCGTTTCATCCTGATAGCGGCGTACGAACGCAAGAATCTTGCGATTCTCGGGATGCAGAAACTCCATCGTGCCGCGGCCGAAGGCCTGAAAACGGTTGCGCTGCGCAATGAGGCGTTTCATCCACCACAAGAGCGAATACGGGCTGCTCTGCTGCTGCTCGACGTTGACCTGCTCGTAGTGATATTGCGGGTCGATAATCACCGGCATGTACAACTGCTGCGGATTGGCCTTCGAGAATCCGGCATTGCGATCGGGACTCCACTGCATCGGCGTACGGACGCCGTTGCGATCGCCGAGGTAGATGTTGTCGCCCATCCCGATCTCGTCGCCGTAATAAATGATCGGCGTGCCCGGAAAGGAAAAGAGCAGGCCGTTCATCAGGTGAATCCGTCCGCGATGATTCTGCATCAACGGCGCAAGGCGGCGGCGGATGCCGAGGTTGATGCGGGCCTGTCGGTCGGAGGCGTAGGTGCGCCACATGTAGTCGCGATCTTCGTCCGTGACCATCTCCAACGTCAGCTCATCGTGATTTCTCAAAAACATTGCCCATTGACAATTGTCCGGAATGGCCGGCGTCTGAGCCATGATGTCGATGATCGGAAAGCGGTCTTCCTGCGCCAGCGCCATGTACATGCGCGGCATGACCGGGAAATTGAAGGCCATGTGGCATTCGTCGCCATCCCCGAAATACGGCAGCGAGTCCTCCGGCCATTGATTGGCCTCGGCCAGCAGCATCCGCCCGGGATATTTCTGATCGACGTGCGCCCGCAACGATTTCAGATAGTCGTGCGTTTCCGGCAGATTCTCGCAAGTCGTTCCTTCACGCTCGAAGAGATACGGAATCGCATCGAGGCGGAATGCGTCGACGCCCATATCCATCCAGAAATCGAGCGCCTTGATGAGCGCGGCGTGGACGGCGGGATTGTCGAAATTGAGATCGGGCTGATGCGAGAAGAAGCGATGCCAGTAATAGGCTTTGGCAACAGGATCCCACGCCCAGTTCGACGTCTCGTAATCCTTGAAGATGATGCGCGCGTCTTTGTACTTTGCCGGGTTATCGCTCCAGACATAGAAATCGCGCCATGGCGATCCCGGCTTCGCGCGCCGTGATTTCTGAAACCATTCGTGCTGGTCGCTGGTGTGATTGATGACCAGCTCCGTGATGACGCGCAGTCCTCGGCGATGCGCTTCCTTCAGAAACGTTTTGAAATCATTCAACGTGCCGTAGCTAGAATTGACGGCCGTGTAATTGGCGATGTCGTATCCATCATCGCGCAGCGGCGAGGGATAGAACGGCAGCAGCCAGATGATGTTGATGCCGAGGTCCTGCAGGTAGTCGAGCTTGCGCGTCAGCCCCTGAAAATCGCCGATGCCGTCATTGTTGGAATCAAAAAAGGCGCGAACGTGGGTCTGATAGATGATCCCGTCTTTGTACCAAAGGTCGTCCATGGTTATCGCGTGCTCAACGATCTACAAGAAGTATTCAAAATCTCTCTCACTTCTCACCTTGCGTCGGATTCGGAAAATGTGCGCGGGGACTACGTGCGGATTCAACTGCACGTAGTTCTTCGCGCCGTGCCACGTGTAGCGCGCGCCGGACAGCAGCTCGTGCACCTGGAATGGACGATTGGCGTCAAGGTGTAATGCGGCCAGGTCGAGCTCCACGTAACCGGCTTGCGTGTTGTGCGGATCGACGTTGACGATGGTCAGGACGACGTCGGTTCCTGCTGACTTGCTGTAGCAGATGATTTCGTCGTTCGTCGTTGAATGAAACTTCAGCGTTTCGTTCTGCTGCAGCGGCGGATTGTCGCGGCGGATACGGTTGACGGCGGCGATCAATTCGGTGAGATCGTCGCCGGTGGATTCCCACTGCTTGACCTCGTATTTTTCCGAGTCGAGATACTCCTCGCTGCCTGGCTCGCGCGCCGCGCCAATGAAGCGCTCGAATGGCGGACCGTAAATGCCGTAATTCGCTGAAAGCGTCGCCGCGAGCATCAGCCGGATTGTGAATGCCGGACGTCCGCCGTACTGCAGATACTCGGTGAGGATGTCGGGCGTATTCGGCCACGCATTCGGACGGAAGAAGTCGCTGATCGGCGGCCTCGTGATTTCCTCGAAGTACTCCGTCAATTCGTACTTTGTATTGCGCCACGCGAAATACGTGTACGACTGCGAAAACCCCGCTTTCGCCAGCCAGTACATGATCTTCGGCCTCGTAAACGCCTCGGCCAGAAAGATCACGTCGGGATGATGTTTCTTGACTGTGCGGATCACCCAATGCCAGAACGGCAACGGCTTCGTATGCGGATTGTCGACACGGAAAATGCGCACGCCTTTGTCGATCCAGAATCGGAAGACGTCGCACAGCTCTTTCCAGAGATCGGACCAGGCCTCGGTTTCAAAATCAAACGGATAGATGTCCTGATACTTTTTCGGCGGATTCTCCGCGTACTGAATCGTTCCGTCAGGCCGCTTCTGAAACCAGTTCTCGTGCTCGGTCACATACGGATGATCGGGCGACGCTTGAAAAGCGATGTCGAGCGCCAGTTCGATTCCACGTTCGCGCGCCGCGGCGACGAGATGCTTGAAGTCGTCCATCGTCCCAAGCTGCGGATGGATCGCCTTGTGTCCCCCCTCGGCGCCCCCGATCGCCCACGGGCTGCCGACGTCGCCTTCGTCCGCGGTGACGCTGTTGTTGCGTCCTTTGCGAAACGTCGTTCCGATCGGATGGATCGGCGGCAGGTAGAGAACGTCGAACCCCATCCTGGCGATGCGCGGCAACTGCGCTTCGACGTCGCGAAATGTGCCGACGGAGCGAGGGAAGAGCTCGTACCAGGTGCTGAAGGCGGCGCGGCGTGGATCGACTTCGATCGCCAGCTCGCACGCGTAGCGCGTGGCGAACTTCCGCTCCGCATTGCGCTGCATCAATTCGATCAGCTCATCGCTCGCGAGCGCGTGAACCTTGTCGCGCGGGTCGTCGTCGCCTTCGAGCGCGGTCAGGTAATGTTCGAGCCGTTTTCGATCGCGATCCTTCGCACGCTGCGCGGCGGCGCGGATCATCTCCAGCCCGATGCGAAGCTGGACGTCGAGATCGGCGTCGGGACGCTTCTTCAGATCGCGATGCCACGTCAGAAAGTGATCGATCCACGCCTCGAACGTGAAGTAGTAGAAGCCGAGGCGATCGACGGTGAGATCGGCGCGCCAGCGATCGTTGACCAGCGCGGTCATGCGCGTCTCCGTCAGCGACTTCTCCGACTCGTGGCGATGCAGCATCACCGCGGAGATGAGGTCGTGGCCGTCCGCGAAGATGTCGGCTTCGACGGACACGACGTCGCCCACCGCGCGCTTGGCGGGAAAACGGCCTTCGTCCACCGAGGGCGTTACGCCTTCGATGACGACACGGCGACGCCCATCGAATTGCAATTCGGGCACGCGCTGCACGGTGCGAAGGCCGTACCCGATCCCGATCTATAGCAACTTACGCACGAATGGCCGCGCGGCGATGCCGAGGATGCTGCCGGCTGGGCGGCTGCGGAGGATGGCCAGCCGGTAGAGTTGCTCGGCCGCGAGAATCGACGCGGCGATCGTCGAAATCACCGCGCCGCGATGCAGCGAGGTGGCGATTCCGATCGCGGCGAAGAAGAGGATCAGGATGGCGATCAGCGACGACTGGTGGCGGTAGTCGTAGCCGAATCGCGCCGCCACGCGCGCCTGATCGGCGGGGCTGAGCAGCGTGACCAGCGCCTCGCGCATCAGCAGCGCATCGGCCTCAGCGCGTTCCGCGGGCGTTTCGCCGATCGTGACGGTCAGCCCTTTCTCGCGCGCGTACGGTGAGACCGCGCGGCTGCGATTCGCCGCGGTGTAGTAGTAAACGAGATAGCCGATGACGCCGATCGCCGAACCGGCCGGCTTTCCGACGATCCAGGCGACGACGAAGCGGAACGACGACTCCACGAACAGGTAGCCGGCGGCGATGACGAGCGGCGCCGGCAGCGGCGCTTCCGCCATGATGTCGCTCACGATCCACATCACGATCGCGATCACGACCGCGTAAACGCCGAGCGCAGAGATGATCGTCAGGCGCATCGGGTTGATGCCGAGCTCGCGTCCGATCTCTTCCTGCACGCCGGCGGGAAGATGCCCGGCCAGCACCGCCAGTGCGTTCGCCGATTTGCGTTTCGTCTCGCGCGCGAGCCGCGCACGATAGTCCGCCAGCCGCGCCGCTTCATGCGCGTCGTCGTAGTGATCGATGGTGCGCATGGCGTGCATTTCCTGCCACGGCTCGAGCACGTAACGCACGCCGCCCTGCGGCAACGGCTCCGCGGAAACGACTTCGAAGTAGCGCTCCTCCCACAGCACGGCCGTGCCCGGAAACTCGGCGGTGGTGAGCGTCTTCGGCGCGCGCGGCGTCCACGCTTTCGGAATGCGCGACAGCAGCACCACGCGCTCGCCATCCTCGGCGCGCACGCGATCCGATCCGTACGCCTGCATGGCGCGATTGTACGTAGGAGCGCTTCTTGCTGCCGGAGCAACCGTGAGCGACAAGCCTTCCTCGGAATGCAGCATCCTCATCGTCGAGGACGATGCCTCGATTCGCCGCCTCGTGCGCCTGGTGCTGCTCCGTCAGGGATACAAGGTCGACATCGCCGGCGACGGACTGGAAGCGACCTCGAAGATGGCCGCCGCCGACTACGACGTGATCGTCCTCGACCTGATGATGCCGAACCTCGACGGCTTTTCGTTCATGACGGCCATGGCGCGCAACGCGCCCGAGCGCCTGAAGCGCGTGATCATCACCAGCGCCGCGTCGCCATCGATCATCAACGAGAAACTGAAAGGGATTTCGTTCGACCTGCTGCCGAAACCGTTCGATATCGAGGAGCTGCTTTCGCGCGTGGGGGCGTGCGTGAGGAATCAGTGATTAGTCGATTAGTGGATTAGTAGATTAGGAAGGTGACGATCGCCCGCCGGCCTCATCCACTGATCTACTGATCCACTAATCTACTAATCCACTGCTTCTCGGCAGCTAATTCGCAATAACTCTCAGCCGGAGGACACTCATGGCTGAACGAATCGTCGTCTACGGCGCGGACTGGTGCGGCGACACGGTGCGCACGCTGCGGCACCTCGACCGCTCCGGCGTCAAGTACGACTACATCGACATCGACAATGACAAAGAGGGCGAGGACAAGGTCATCGCCTACAGCAAGGGACGGCGGCGCATCCCGCTCGTGGAGATTGCCACCGACGGCGGCGAGCCGCAACGGATCGCGGTGCCGCGCGATGCGGAGCTGGATTCGATGCTGAAGAAAAAGTAGCTACCTCACGACCGGAATCACGTCATTCAGGATCCATAGCGGCCCGATGAGCAGGTGGACGACGTTGCGGAAAAACGCCGGCTGCTTGTGCTCGTAGACGCTGTGCCCGATGAACTGAAAAATCCAGCCGAGGATGAAGAGCGAGACGTTGACCGACATCGGCAGCCACGCGCCGATCAGGTAGAACGCGATCGAAACGATCAGCATCGGGATGGCCAGGCGCCACTCGAGGGTGAGGTAGTAGATGACGGCGATGGCGATCAGGACGACGGCGGCGTCGATGCGGAACCTTCCGATGTCAGCGATGCGCACGCGCTCGAGCATGCCGAGAAGCGTGAGCATGATCAACGGGATGCCGAGGCGATGGAACCACTTGTTCCCCTTGGTCTGGTGATAGGCGGCGTAGTCGGCGAACGAAGCGCGAATGTCCTGCATGGGCGAAGTTTACGCGCGTCGGAAGCACAGCGCTCGCGCGAAGCGCCGCGGCATCGTAGCGCTGGCGGCTCGGCGCCAGCGCTACGAAAATCAGCGCTTTCGTTTCGGAGATTTCTTTTTGGCGGCTTTGGCCGGCTTCTTCTTCGCCGGAGCCTTTTTCGACGCTTTCCTGGCGGAGCTCTTCTTCGCGGGGACTTTCTTTGAAGCGGCTTTCTTTGATGATGCCTTCTTCGACGGGGCTTTCTTTGACGAAGTCTTCTTCGCAGCAGATTTCGTCGAAGCTGGCCTCTTTGACGCAGCTTTCTTTGATGAAGGCTTCTTCGTCGAGGCTGACTTCTTCTTTGACGAAGCCTTCTTCGTTGACGAAGCCTTCTTCGTTGACGAAGCCTTCTTCGACGACGCCTTCTTCGTTGAGGCCTTCTTCGTCGTAGCTTTCTTGGCACTTGCCTTCTTGGCCGCCGCTTTCTTTGCGGGCGGTTTCGGAGCAGACGGCTTCGGTGCAGACGGTTTCGGTGCGGGTGGTTTTGGAGAAGGCGGCTTCGGCGCCGGCGGCGTCGGAACCGCCAGGTTTCCCGGTGCGATCGGCGGCAGCGTCCCCGCGAACAACATCCGATCCATCGCCTCCTCGCTGCCACCGACATAGTAGCGATCCGACCAGGCATCGGTGTCCGACAGCGTAATGACCGTGTTCTTGTCGTCCGCCTTCTTCTTCGCGCCGCGGAAGTGGTACTGCTCGAACATCCGCATGAACTCCGTCGCGTAGATGTCGGTAATGGCCGTGTCACCGCGAACCAGCAGACTGTTCGAGTCGTTGTGCATCGTCGAATTCGTCGAGAAATTCGCCGAGCCGGTCACGAGCACGGGATCGTCGCCGAATGGATCGGCCACGATGATCTTGGAGTGAATATGGACGCCGGCGTGGTGATAACTCTCGGCGCTGTCCTTCAGCAACTTGTCCTGGAAGCTGGTCAGGTTCGACGGCAGCGTCGCCGCGAATGCCACGCTGTTCGCTGGAATCTTCTCGATGTCCGTGATCTCGCTCTTGTCGCCGAGGGAGCCTTCTTTGTCGACGAGGAGATAGTTCATCTTGCCGGGCGGCACGGACATGACCACTTTCGTGATTTCGTCCGCGAGCGCGAACGGCGCCGACACGAGCACACACTGGGCGTTGGCCATGATCGAGCCGTAAAGCTCGAGCATCGTACGGTCGCTCTGCGGCGAGAGAATCGGCAGTACGCCCGGGCCGGGCACGGTCGACGGCACCGCGCCGAGGCCGCGCACACCTTCTTTCATGTCCTTGTCCGATAAATCCTTCTTGAGGAGCTGGAAATAGCCTTCATAGGTTTCCGCGACTTTCGGGTCATAAACCGCATGTCCGACGTTGAGCTGCCCGTAAATGCCGCCCTCAGTCCAGTTCGTCGATCCTGTCCAGACCGCGATCGGCTTGCCGTCCTTCAACAGGACCATGAACTTGTTGTGCATGATCACGCCGGGATTCTGCGTCCGCTTCGTCGAGACCGCAGCCAGTCCGGCTTTGATCGCGGCGGCTTCGTTCTTCTTCCACGTCTTATCGGCGGCGCTGCTCTTATGGCGATAGTGGTAAACGACCTGAACATCCACGCCGCGGTCGAGCGCCGCCTTCAGACCGCCCAACAAATTCTCTTTCTGAAACTCATAGACGGCGCAATGCAATCCGAAACTCTTATCGGTCGCCTGCGCCTGAAATGCGAGCAGCGCTTCTTCCAATCCTCTCGACAGCCACGCCAGAGCCTCGGTATTTTTTGGCGGGGTCAAATCGGTCGGATCTTTATCTCCGAATTTTTTGATGTACGCCTGACTGGCCGCCGCGGCGCGATTGAAAAATACCGTCGTCGCCTGCTGCGCCGGATCTTCCGTCGTCACGTCCACTTCGACGCTGTCGCCGTCCTTCAGCTTGACCGGCGTCCCATTTCCATCGCGATACCGCGCCGTGACCGTGTATTTGTACGCGGTGCCCGGCTTGCACGTGTAATCGCCCCAACGGAACTTCTGCAGCGGCGAGTTTTCCGTGTCCAGCGCAGTGTCCTCGGGCGTACTGGCGAAGGTGATGCTGTTCGGCAGAAACCGCATCGCAGGCGTGCCGGTGTCCGACCGCTGCAGCGTGAAGCCGAGGCAATCGGCGCGCTTGGCGGGATCGAGATCGATCCCGATGAGAACGTTGTTCGACCCCGCAATCGCCCGAACCGTAAGCCCGCCGCTCTTCGCAGTTTTGCGCATCGAAGCCTCCCGTGCCGTGGATGGAATAACGCTAACACGGAACGGCGGCTCGCGGGCGCAAACACGCTGGGGGACGCCTCCCCGTCCACCCCTCCGTAACTCCGGTCGCCACCGCCGCCCGCGTCGGGTAAGGTGCGCCACTCACCAATTTTGGGAGGTCGTACTGACGTGCTGTTCCGAGACGCGGCGTCCGCATTCATCCGTCACTGCCAGTCGATCCGGAAGCTCTCCCCTCACACGACGCGCGCCTACGAGCTCGACCTGGCCGGCTTCGTCCAATTCCTCGGCAAGCGCGCCGCGGTCGCCGCGTGCGACAAGAGCGTGATCCACAACTACATCCGCCATCTCTTCGACGTGCGCACGCTGAAGGAGTCGAGCGTGAAGCGTCACCTGGCCACGCTCCGCTCGATGTTCCGCTGGCTCGAGGAAGACGGTCAGGTGGCCGAGGATCCGTTCCGAAGCGCGCGCATCCGCATCCGGATGCCGAAACGCCTTCCGCGCGTGATCGCCCGCGCCGACCTGCGGCGCCTCCTCCTCCACGAGCCGCCGCCCTCGTTCGCCGACCTGACCGCGTACGTCGCCACCGAGCTCCTCTTCGCCACCGGCATGCGCGTCAGCGAGCTGGCCAGCCTGCTCGACGCGGCCGTGGACGTCGACGACGGCACGATCACGATCATCGGCAAAGGCAACCGCCAGCGCCGCGTCTTCGTCCCCGACGACATCAAGTCCCTCCTCCGCGATTACCGCACCGCCCGCGACCGCTCCCCGTCGAGCGCCGACACGTTCCTGGTCAACTCCCGCGGCGACGCCGCCAGCCCCCAGATGATCCGCCGCCTGGTCCGCCTCCACGGCGAGCGCAGCGAAGTCCGCGACCGCGTAACCCCGCACATGTTCCGCCACTCGGTAGCGACCTACCTCCTCGAGGAAGGCGTAGACATCCGCTACGTCCAACGCCTCCTCGGCCACAGGAGCATCTCGACGACGGAAATGTACACGGCGGTCGCCGACAGCGCGCTAAAGGTGAGGATCAACGAAAAGCATCCGCGGAGGGGGATTGTGAGGGGGTAGGGCGCAGATCGCTCACGTGGAGCGCAGGCGCCGACGGTACAAAGCGATAACTAGGAATTATCGTGAAGATCGTTCGCGCGGCGGCGAGACTCGTTCGCCTTGACACCTCTTTCGCCGGTTTCCTATCAATCTGGCTACCTTTCATGAGCAGAACGAGGGACGTCACTGTAAGCTCGATCGCAGCGCTACCATTATTCTTCATCAGCGTCTGCACCTTCATCGCCAACGATTTATCCGATATAGAGCGAGATCGTATTAACCACCCGGAACGGCCTCTTGCGAAAGGCGAGATACGAGCCGAGGTTGCCGCCGGCCTCTACTTCGTGTTTTTGTTTCTGGCGCTGATGACGATCCGATTTTGCATACCCTCCGACGGAGCATTTTTATACTACGTGCTGCTGATCCTCTCGGCCAGCTACGTACACATCGTCGAACGAGCACCCGGCGTGAAAGCTCCGTACGTTGCGACGGCTATCGCATTACCGGTCGTCATCATCGCAAGCCGTTACCCAGCCGAAAAGAATTTATACGTGGTCGCGTCAGCCGTGCTTTTATTCTCTCTAGGTAAAGAACTTTGCATGGATCTACTGGATCGTCCAGGTGACACTTACTCGTTTATGCACCAGATCGCCGCTTGGCGTGTGGCTTCCACTGCATTCGCCCTGCAAATTATAGCAATGGCGCTTCTTCTCTTACAGTCGCGACGCTTTCTGGACGTGATCGTTTGTGCGTTGCTGACGGTATCGCTCGCGCGATCCTATCTTTATTGGTTTCGAGAAGGCCAACCAAAGAAGGCTTTATTAATCATGAGAGCGCAACTATTCGTTGGTTTGTATTTCGCTTGCTAAGCCACAGCGTCATTTTATAAATGGCTCCAATACCATAATCAGTAGCGTGATTCCGAGCGGAATATCGCTTAATGTCAGCTTGAGGCTGTTGTTCAGCTCGTCTTTGACCATCTTGTCATATTCCATAAGGTAATAGCGCTTCTCGAAAGAGCTGAGTTCGTCGTTAGCAAGTGCTTCGCGAAGCGCGTCAGATTCCAGCTTGATGGAGTCGCCATACAACTTATTAAGGACGACACGTGCGTAGACGTTAAGAGCTACTAGGACTGGCGTAGCGATGATCGCCATCAAAATAAAGGCGATTTTTGCACCTTCGCCGAAATCGCCATGGTACAGGAATGGCCCTTTAAAATAACCACGAACGTGCAAGTACGAGCAAATGATGGTGAGCGTCGATGTGAAATGAACATACGAATTGATTTCGTCCAGTTTACGCGTCGCAAAGAGATTCTCAGTAACTGGCACTGCTAGCAGCGAGCGCATCATCATGGCCGCGTAAAAAAGTTTACGTCCAACATAAACTCCAAGTCCCCATTGTGCAGAGCCGCTGAGAAGCATCAAGGCTTCCGACAAGCCACCGCGAGGGAATTGGCACTGTTGGAATACATAGAAACCCGCGGCCGTGAAGACACCCGAGAAGGTTATCGAGCGGCGAAGGCTCAAAAAGCGGGTCCGTTGGCGAAAGTAATCGGTTTTCGACAGAAGTCCCGCGTCAAATGCGCCGCCGATCGTCGCCGGCACTACTTCTTGCGAATCAAAAATGATGAATGCTGTGCCCAGCGCGAGCCCGAAGGAGATGAGCGTATTGAATGATAGCGCGTAGTCGATCCAAAATAGGGTGGCTGCCGTCGGACCTTCGACGGCACGAACCACGACCATGCTCACCAAGCCATAGAGCAAACTAGCAGCAAGGCCCAGGCATACGGTGCACAGCAGTCTGAAGGGTGAGAAGCGAAGCACGATAATTCCTAGTTATCTGACGGTACGAACGGAATGACTGATACGTCCTGCCCAAGGAGTGACGCCAGCAGGCGTTTCCCTACCCTCGTCGCTCGCGGTCGATTAAGATCCGACACAGCCGTT
>Ga0207677_10000108_pt1 | contig 67474 bp, 93 predicted proteins | sample KBSMisM42_FD_184311 | JGI IMG/M metagenome (GOLD analysis project Ga0207677, IMG submission 184311) | Miscanthus rhizosphere microbial communities from Kellogg Biological Station, Michigan, USA - KBS Miscanthus M4-2 (SPAdes) (version 2) | ecosystem: Host-associated > Plants > Roots >...
GCGCGATCGGCAGGGCCCGGTCGCAGGATCTGAACAGCGCCAACAGCCAGTTCTACATCATGTTCACGCCGCACCTGCAGATGGACCGGCAATATACCGTGATCGGCCGGGTGGTGAGCGGGATGAGCTTCGTCGACGCGATCGAGCGCGGCGAGCCGCCGGCCACGCCGAGCCGGATCGTGCGCGCCTCGATCGGCAGCGACAATGTGCCGCCGATGAGCGCCGAGGAGCTGCGCGCCGCCGCCGCCCAGCTGGCCGCCGCGCAGCGGCCCGCGGCGCCGGCCGGCGCCGCCGGCCCGATCGGCCCGGCCGAGCCGCGCCCGGCCGCCGGGCCGCGCCCGCTCGAGCCGGTGCGGGCGCCGAACGCGCCGCCGCGCCGTCCGCGCCCGCCGCAGAACTAGGTGCTCGTCAAGGCTTTCGATTTCGAGCTCCCGGCCGACCGGATCGCGCTGAGGCCCGCCAGCCCGCGCGACAGCGCCCGGCTGTTGCAGGTCGCAGGGGGGACAATTTCCGATCATGGCGTTCGCGACCTGCCCGGCCTGCTTCGCCGCGGCGACATGCTGGTGTTCAACGACACCCGCGTCATCCCGGCCCAGCTCGAGGGGCGGCGCGGAAACGCGCGGATCGGCGCGACGCTGCACAAGCGCGAGGGGCCGCGCGCCTGGCGGGCCTTCGTGCGCAACGCCAAAAGGCTGCGCGAAGGCGATCTGGTCGATTTCGGCCAAGAGGTCGCGGCAATTGCGAGCGAGAGAGAGGCGGACGGCAGCTTCCTGCTGACCTTCGCCGGCGACGAGCCGGTCGAGGCGCTGCTCGAGCGCTCCGGGCGGATGCCGCTGCCGCCCTATATCGCCGGCCGCCGCGCCGCCGACGCGCGCGACCGCGCCGATTACCAGACCATGTTCGCGCGCGAGGAGGGCGCCGTCGCCGCGCCGACCGCGGCGCTCCACTTCACTCCGGCGCTGATGGCGGCGCTCGCCGAAGCCGGGATCGGCCACGAGACGCTGACCCTCCACGTCGGCGCCGGCACCTTCCTGCCGGTCAAGACGGACGATACCGACGACCATGTCATGCACGCCGAATGGGGCCGGATCGCGCCGGAGGCGGCCGCCCGGCTCAATGCGGCGCGGGCCGCGGGCGGGCGGATCGTCGCGGTCGGCACGACCTCATTGAGGCTGCTCGAAAGCGCCGCCGACGAGGCCGGCAGGATCGGGCCGTTCGAGGGCGACACCGCGATCTTCATCACCCCCGGCTACCGCTTCCGCGCCGTCGACGGCCTCGTCACCAACTTCCATTTGCCGCGCTCGACCCTGTTCATGCTGGTCTCGGCGCTGATCGGGCTGGAGACGATGCGGGCGGCCTACGCCCACGCGATCCGCGCGGGCTATCGCTTCTACTCCTATGGCGATGCCAGCCTGCTGCTGCCTTAGCCGACCGCGACGCCCTTCCAGAAGGCGATTCGGTCCCGGATCTCGGCCGCGGCCGGCTTGGGGTCGGGATAATACCAGGCGGCGTTGCGGTTCTCGGAGCCGCCCACTTCGAGATGGTGATAATGGGCAATGCCCTTCCACGGGCAGATCGTGGTCGTGTCGCTGGCGCGGAGCAGCGCGGCATCGACCGCCTCGCGCGGGAAATAGTGATTGCCCTCGACCACCACCGTGTCGTCGCTCTCGGCGATCGTGGCGCCGTTCCAGGTCGCTTTCACCATGGCCCTTGTTACCGCAACCGGGCCGTACGGAATAGTTGACAAAGTCAACTAAATGGCGTCCAACCCGGCCATGGACGAGGCCGTCACCGCGCTGCGCGCCTTCAACCGCTTCTACACCCGCTCGGTCGGCGCGCTCGGCGCGCATTTCCTGGGCAGCGATCTGTCGCTGACCGAGGCGCGGCTGCTCTACGAGATCGCCAACCGCGCGGCGCCGCTCGCGGCCGAACTGCAGGCCGAGCTCGGCCTCGACGCGGGCTATGTCAGCCGCATGCTTCGCCGGTTCGAAAGCCGGGGCTGGATCGCGCGCGGCCGCGGCAGCGACGCGCGCGCCCGGCCGATCGGCCTCACCGCGGCGGGCCGCGCCGCCTTCGCCGCGCTCGACGAGCGCACCCGCGCCGATGTCGAGCGCCGGATCGCGCGGCTGAGCGCCGGCGATCGCGCGACCCTGACCGCCGCTTTGGGCGCGGTCACCGGGCTGTTGTCCGGCGGCGAGGCGCCCTGGCACATCCGCACCTTCCGGACCGGCGACCTCGCCACCATCGCGGCGCGCCAGTCGATCCTCTACGAGCCCTATGGCTGGAAGCGGCCGATGGAAATCCTCCAGGGCGAGATCACCACCGCCTTCCTCAAGGACTTCAAGCCGGGCCGCGAGCAATGCTGGGTCGCCGAGCGGGCCGGGCTGATGGCGGGCGCGGTGCTGCTGGTCGATGCCGGCGGCAATGTCGGCCAGCTCCGCCTGCTCCACGTCGAGCCCTGGGCCCGCGGCCTCGGCATCGGCAGCGCGCTGGTCGGCGAATGCGTCCAGTTCGCGCGCGATGCCGGCTACCACCGGATGCGCCTGTGGACCCACACCATCCTGACCTCGGCCCGCCGAATCTACGAGGCGGCCGGCTTCAGGATTACCGAGACCGCGGTCCACCACGAATTCGGCGAGCCCGTCCAAGGCGAGACCTGGGACCTTGAACTGACGCCCTGAGCGGCTAAGCGGCCCCGATGGCCTTCTCCTTCTCCGTCTCGGCGACCGACGGCCGCGCCCGGACCGGCGCGATCGCGATGCGCCGCGGCGAGATCCGCACCCCCGCCTTCATGCCGGTCGGCACCGCGGCCACTGTGAAGGCGATGAAGCCCGAGACGGTGCGCTCGACCGGCGCCGACATCATCCTCGGCAACACCTATCATTTGATGCTCCGCCCCGGCGCCGAGCGGGTGGCGCGGCTCGGCGGGTTGCACGAATTCATGGGCTGGGAGCGGCCGATCCTGACCGATTCGGGCGGCTACCAGGTGATGAGCCTCGCCGAGCTCACCAAAGTGAGCGAGGAAGGGGTGGCTTTTGCCAGCCATCTCGACGGCTCGCGCCATATGCTGACGCCGGAGCGGTCGATGGAGATCCAGGCTTTGCTCGGCTCGGACATCGTCATGGCCTTCGACCAGCTCGTCCCGGCGACCTCGAGCCGCGAAGCGCAGGCGGCGGCGATGGCACGCTCGATGCGCTGGGCGGAGCGCTCGAAGGCCGCCTTCTCAGGCGAGGGGGCGTTGTTCGGCATCCAGCAGGGCGGGCTAGACGAGGCTTTGCGCAAGCAATCGGGCGAGGCGCTCACCCAAATCGGCTTCGACGGCTATGCGGTCGGCGGCCTTGCCGTCGGCGAGGGGCAGGAGGCGATGTTCGCGGTGCTCGACTTCGCCTGCGGGCAGCTGCCCGACGATTCGCCGCGCTACCTGATGGGGGTGGGCAAGCCCGACGACATCGTCGGCGCGGTGATGCGCGGCATCGACATGTTCGATTGCGTGCTGCCGACCCGCTCGGGCCGCACCGGCCAGGCCTTCACCCGGGACGGCCCGATCAACATCCGCAACGCAAGGTTCGCCGAGGACGAGGCGCCGCTCGACGCCGAATCGCCGGTGGCGCAATGGTCGAAAGCCTATCTCCACCACCTCGTCCGCTCGGGCGAGATCTTGGGCGCGATGCTGATGACCGAGCACAATCTGTGGTTCTACCAGCGGCTGATGCGGGAGCTGCGCGAGGCGATCGCGGAGGGGCGGTTTGCGGATTTTGCCGTCCAGTTCCGCGGCCGGTACCGATCGGGCGGATCTCGCGCTTGAATGCGAGCCTATCTAGAAAATGATCTGTGCCGGAATGTCCCCATATTTCAGGAAATCCCTGAAAAAGCGCGCGGTCTTGTTGCCCCATGGGGCGCTGTGATTGATCAACCCATCATGCCCGCCCCATAGCCCAGGAAAGGCGCGCAACGCCAAGGTACGACGGTCGCCTTCATAGATGTTGTCGAAGCCTTCGCCCGGGCCGGCGCTGATATTGGAAAGTGGGAAGACTTCGATCGCCTTGTCGAGGACCGGCGTGCCTGCCTGACCTGGCCCGGGACCCACCGAGATGCCGTTGTCGGACGTCTGGTCCTCGGCATCCACGAAATGCTCGACCATCGCCAGGACCAGCAGAACGGGAATGGCGAGGGGTATCAGCGGCGTGGCCCATCCCGGAAACTCGCCGGGAAAGTCGGTAACGATATCCTCGAAGTCGACCACGTCGTGCGGCCCCGGCGTCAGGTAGCTCGCGTGGCTGCCGACCGCGACGTAAACCAGCAGATCGTCGCGGACCCGCTCGCGCTCCAGCGGGAGACGTTTGACATTGTCGTTGTCGTTGAACTCCTCATGCACCGAAGTGATGATCGTGTGCGGCACCGTATCTTCGATCGCGCGGATACCGGCTGCGACTTCGTCGAGCAGCCGACGTTCGAACACCAGGCAGAAACCTTCGGTGTCGCCCTCATGCTCGTTCGCGAACGGGAAGTCGCCGTATTCCTTATAGTCGTTATAGGCATAGAGCAGCGAATATTCGATCAAGGCGAAGTCCCTGACTGCCGTCCAAGCGCTTTCTACGAGCTCCCAGCCAGGAGGGATTGCCCCGCGCGCGGTGAGCAGGGCCTGTAGCTGCGCCACCGGGTCTGCGATCTCTTGCGCGGCGACGAGAGCCTTAAGAATTTGGCGTTTCGCCGCCGAGTCGAAGAGCGCCGGCGGTGGAAATGAGGTCGACGGCACGACCTCCCGAAAGAACGACTCTTCGACGGCGAAGCGGCCCCACAGCGCGTCGAGACCGCCGCCGTGCTCGTCGAGCTGGAGTTCGTGCTTGAGCGCTTCAAAGAGCATGCGCATCTCGGCGCCAACCACGATTGGATGGCGCGGCTTGCGCGGATCGCCCGCGGTCGGAATGGGCGCGCCCGCTAGGGTGTCGCTCGCGCCAAAAAACTGGACCGACGCGTCGAGGTTCGCGCCGTGCGTGTAGACGCTTTCGTCGGTCAGCGACTCGCTGACGAGGCCATCGCTCGCGCTATTCCCGTGGCCCAGGACGGTGGCGTCATCGTCGGCCGAGCTGAGCACGAGCGGCGGATCGAAGCGGGCCGGCCCGGTCGGCGTGTCGCGCGTCAGCCGCCAGACGTCGCGCGCGGCTTCGGGGAGCGAAGCCAGGACTTCGGTCGGCGCGCTGAACAGCGTCGGAAGGTTGATCGGATGGAAGCGCTCCACCTCGTGAAAGCGGATTTCAGGAAACCATTTGCTGGCAAGGTCGACGACCTGCTGGTGCTTTAGCCGGCCGGTCAAATTGTAGCCGTGCTGCTGCGCGAAGGTGGCATTGTCCGCGAGACTATACATCGGGTCCTCCCGCAGCCTGCGCCATCTCCCAGGCCGTTTGGAGAAGGTCGCCGACCGGCGCCAGCGTCTCCGCATTCGCCTTCGCAACCGGCTCGAGCTGGGCGCGGCACTCCGGATCGAGGTCCATCGGCAATTGCGAGAGCTGCGCGATCAACTCCGTATATCCGTCGGGATCGGCCGCCGCGAGGATGGCGAGGAATTTGCCCGTGTGCGAGAGGAATTGCTCACCGGCGGCAGGATCGCGGCTGACCAGAAAAGTCATGAATTCCCGGGCCCCCGCCATTGCCGCTTCGTGAGCGGCGAGCGATTCGGCGGAAAACGGCAGGTGGGGGTCGCCATGGCGCCATTCGCGAGTGAGGCGAGTGACAGTGGCGGTCATATACTGGCGAATCAGGGCAAGCGCCGGGCGCTTCATGGCGGCAGTCAGGCGCGCGCAGCTCCGGCTGAGCCCCGGATCGATCGGCAACAGACGATCGAGCACGTTCACCGCATCGTCGCGGCGGAGTAACTTCACCTGGATACGGCGGGCCAGCCATCCCCCGACAAGATTCCCGTTCGGGCCCGTGAAGGACAAGCTCGGGACGGATAACTCCGCGCCGATGGCTAAGTCGGGCTTATAACGGCGAAGCTCGCCGTTAATCCACATATGCATTTGACCGTGAGTGTGCCACCGGAGCCGGAGCCTAATGCGCTCGGACCTGGGCATCGACTCACTCTCTATGCGGGTGACATCGCCGCCCACGGCCAACGTGACGATCGCGTTCGTTTCGTCCTTGCAGAGTAACTCCAGGGAAAAGGCCTCGCCGCCGAGGGCCAGGCCGGCTTGAGCCGGCCGCGCGCGCTTCGTCCGGAATTCCAGCTGTACGTCGACGCCGATTACCTTGGAGACTTCGCGCTCGAACGCATAATCAAGTCGATGGCGTCGAGAGAGGAGGAAACCCCGCTTCTCCGGTGGTGGTGTCGGTTTTACAGTCAATCCCTCAGGGGAGACAGTCAACGTGCCAGTACGGGCACGACAATTGGCTGGATTACCATCCAGAAATTCGTGGAGGAAAACTGATGGCCAAGCGCTCATTGACATGGTCTTTCGATACTACGTCTATAGCGCTGTATAAAGCGGTCTGGAATAATTGGGAAGAGCTTGTAATTTCTTCGGCGGCCGAAGTCGCAACCCTTCGCTTCTAGAAGAGCCGGCGACCCTCGGTCTCGTCCGAAATCAGCGCCCGGCCGGGGGCCCGGCCGCGCAGCCGCGGCGCCATCGACGGGTTCGAGGCGTAGGTCCGGCCGCCGAAGCGGATCCGGGCCTCGTAGGGGATCTCCATGCCGCCGCCGCGGACGTGGACGGCGAGGTCGCGCCAGCCGTGCGTGCGGGTGGCGAGCAGCCGGACCGGCGCGTTGACGATGGTGAGCTCGGCGATCTCGCGCCATGAGCCGCCGGAAGGCGTGTAGATGAAGAGCGCGCAGCCGCCCGAGCCGCAGAACAGGCCAGAATAGAGCGAGACGAGGGCCTCGTCGCGGCCGTCGCCGTTGAGGTCGGCGAAGGCGCTGACATAGGTGGTCTCGGGCCATTCGGCGCGGGCGTCGGCGAAGGCGGTCTGCAGGAAATGGTGGAGCGATTGCTCGCGGGCCGGCTGCGCCAAGGCAATGGCGGGCAACAGCAGGAGTGCGGCTGCCGACAGCGGCGCCCGCGTCATGCTCAGCCGCCGAAGCCCTTGCCGAGGAAGCTCGGCACCGGGCCGTGCCAGCCGCCATCCTCGGCTTCGGGCTCGGGCTCGCGTTCGCGCTCGCGGCGCGGGGAGCGCTCGGGCCGCGGCGCCTTGGGCTCCGGCTTTTGCGCCCTGGGCTCCGGTTTTTCCTCGCGGCGCGGGCGGCGCTCGCGCTTCGGCCTCTCCTCGCGCGGCTCGGCCGCCGCTTTGGCCGGCTTTTCGTCGCCCATCGCCGCGATCTTCGTGCCGGTGAGCTTCTGGATATTGTCGATCGATTCGGCGTCGGCGCCGGTCACCAAAGTGATCGCGATGCCGGTCTTGCCGGCGCGGCCGGTGCGGCCGATGCGGTGGACATAATCGTCCGGATGCCAGGGCACGTCGTAGTTGAAGACGTGGCTGACGCCCTTGATGTCGAGGCCGCGGGCGGCGACGTCGGAGGCGACGAGGATGTTGATCTCGTCATTCTTGAAGCGGTCGAGCTCGCGGATGCGGTCGGCCTGGGCCATGTCGCCCTGGATCTGGCCGACGTTGAGGTGGCCGCGCTTCAGGCTGGTGGCGAGCTCGCGGACCGTCGTCTTGCGGTTGCAGAAGACGAGCGCGCTGCGGACGTCGCCGTTGCGCAGCATGTCGGCCAGCCAGTCCCGCTTCTTGCGGGCGTCGAGCCGGATCATCTTCTGCTCGATCAAGAGGTTGGAGGAAGCCGGCCGGGCGACCTCGATCGACTTGGGCTCGGAGAGGAAGCGGTCGGCGAGCTTCTTGATCGGCGGCGGCATCGTCGCGCTGAACAGGAGCGTCTGCCGGTTCTTCGGCAGCTTGGTGCAGATTTCCTCGATGTCGGGGATGAAGCCCATGTCGAGCATCCGGTCCGCCTCGTCGATCACCAGCAGGTTGCAGCCGGTGAGGAGGATCTTGCCGCGGCCGAACAGGTCCATCAGCCGCCCCGGCGTGGCGATCAGCACGTCGACGCCCTTTTCGAGCGCCTTGACCTGGTCGCCCATCTGCACGCCGCCGATGAGCAGCGCCATCGAAAGCTTGTGGTGGCGCCCGTATTTCTCGAAATTCTCGGCGACCTGGGCGGCGAGCTCGCGGGTCGGCTCGAGGATCAGCGAGCGCGGCATGCGGGCGCGGGCGCGCCCCTGGGCGAGGATGTCGATCATCGGCAGGACGAAGCCGGCGGTCTTGCCGGTGCCGGTCTGGGCGATGCCGATGATGTCGCGGCCCATCAGCACCGAGGGGATCGCCTGCTTCTGGATCGGAGTGGGCGTGTCATAGCCCGCCTCGCTCACCGCGCGGAGCAATTCGTCTGACAGGCCGAGATCGGCAAAGCTCATTCAAGGATCCGGGAGTTGGGCCCGCTCTTCGGCGCGGGGCGCTTCACGCGCCGCCGCTTGGGGGAAGGGGGCGGGGTTGTCAAGCAAACGCGCGGTCGGGCGCTAGCGCGGCGGCCGCGCCCTGAGCGCGCGGAAGGTGTCGATCTGGCATTCGCCGCCGGTGCGCGAGCGGACCGAATCGCGGTCGGCGCAGATCAGGCCGTCGACGGTCGCGGGCAGATAGAAGCCGCGATAATAATCGAGCGCCGGGCAGCGCCGCTCGAGCCGGGCGCGGACCCTGGTGCCGTCGCGGAAGATGAGGTCGACGCTGTTCTGGCCGAGCAGGCCGGCGCCGAGGATTCGCGCCCAGGCGATGCAGCGCGGGCCGCGATGCTCCTCCCAGCGGATCATCGAGGCGGCCGGCGGCGCGGGTCGAAGCCCGGCCGGGATGCGGACGATGATCTGCTGCTGGTGGATGGTGATCGCGCCCTGCGCCGGCCGCGGCGCCTGCCCCTGCTGCTCCGCCTCGCCGCCGCCCATGGCGAGCAGCAGCAGGGCGGCGACGCCGGCGAGGATCATGGCTGGAGCTCCATCGCCCCCGGGCATCCGGGAGTGCGCTTGAACATGCGATTAATTTGCTCCCCCTGCCGGCGCGCTCTATCTGGCGGGCGATGGCTTATCCTCAGCCGGCCCTGCTCGACAAGCTCGCCGAACGGCTCGGGCCGAAGGGCTTCACCCGCGATGGCGCGGAGATAGCGCCGGCGCTGACCGACTGGCGCGGCCGCTATCATGGGCGGGCGGCGGCGCTTGCGGCGCCGGCGACGCGCGAGGAAGCCCAGGCCCTGGTCGCGCTCTGCGCCGGGGCCGGCGTGCCGCTGGTCCCGCAGGGCGGCAACACCTCGATGGTCGGCGGCGCCACGCCGGACGGGTCGGGCGAGGCGGTCCTGGTGTCGCTCAGGCGGATGAACCGGATCCGCCGGCTCGACGCCGCCGCCGGGATCGCGGTCTGCGAGGCGGGGGTGATCCTCGCCGCGCTGCAGGAGGCGGCGCTCGCGGTCGGGCGGCGCTTCCCGCTGACCCTGGGCGCCAAAGGCTCGGCGACGATCGGCGGCCTCGTCTCGACCAATGCCGGCGGCACCCAGGTATTGCGCTTCGGGACGATGCGCGCGCTGGTGCTCGGCCTCGAGGCGGTGCTCCCCGACGGCAGCCTGTTCGAGGGGCTGGCCGCATTGAAGAAGGACAATCGCGGCTACGACCTGCGGCAATTGCTGATCGGAGCCGAAGGGACGCTCGGCATCGTCACCGCGGCGAGCCTGAAATTGGTGCCCGCGATCGGCGAGCGGGTGGCGGCCTGGGCCGGAGTGGCATCGCCGGCTGCTGCGATGGCGCTGCTCCACCACCTCGAAGCGACCCTCGGCGAGGCGATCGAGAGCTTCGAGCTGGTGCCGAAAAGCGCGCTCGACCTCGTCCTCGCCCACGTGCCGGGGACTCGGCCGCCGCTCGCCGAGGCCGCGCCGTGGAACGTGCTGGTCGAGGCGGTCGCGCCGATGGCGGCGCCGAGCCCGGAGAAATTGCTCTACGAGGGCCTCAGGTCCGCGCTCGAGACCGGCATCGTCGCCGACGCGGCGATCGCCGCCAGCGAGGCGCAGGCCGAGGGCTTCTGGCGGCTGCGCGACTCCATTTCGGAGGCGGAGAAGAAGGACGGCCCGGCCGCCAAGCACGACATCTCGGTCCCGGTCGAGGCGATGGCCGATTTCACAATCAGCGCCGCCGCCGCCGTCGAGGCGCGCTTCGCGGGCACCCGGGTCGTCGCCTTCGGCCATCTCGGCGACGGCAACGTCCACTTCAACGTCCGCGCCCCGGAAGGGACCGGCGACGACTGGCTCGATTCGGAGGGGGAAGAAGTGAGCCGATTCGTCCACGATCTGGTCACCGGCGCCGGCGGCTCGATCTCCGCCGAGCACGGCATCGGCCAGATGAAGCTTGCCGAGCTCGCCCGGCTCGGCGATCCGGCGCGGCTCAATGCGATGCGCGCGATCAAGCAGGCGCTCGATCCCAAGGGCATCATGAACCCCGGCAAGCTCGTTCCCCTTGCACAAAAGCCGCTTCGCTCATAGAGGGTTGCGCTGAAATCCGCGGCCTTGGGGCCGCTCCCTGACCCGATGGAGACCTGAACATGGCGACTCAGCCGCCGCCCCCCAATCTGCCGCTCTTCTACACCAACCTGCAGCCGCTCTCCTCGAGCCTGCACGCCAAGCTGCGCACCAAGCCGACCGAGCGGGCGCCCTATTTCGCCAAGGCCAATGCGATTCCGCTGACGATCGACGAGTTCATCAACGCCCAGCGCCACTTCCCGATCGTCTTTTCGAGCGGCGACACGCCGGTGCCGCTGGCGCTGATGGGGCTCAACGAAGGCGTCAACGTGTTCCTCGACGACGAGGGCCAGCCCTACCACCCGTTCTACGTGCCGGCCTATGTCCGCCGCTATCCCTATCTGCTCGCCAAGCTCGACCCGCAGGGCGAGGAGCTGTCGCTCTGCTTCGATCCGGACAGCGGCCTGATCGGCGAGGACGGCGACGGGCCGGCGCTGTTCGACGGCGACAAGCCGAGCGAGGCGCTCACCGCGATCCTCAAATTCTGCGAGGATTTCGAGATCGCCGCCCAGCGCACCAACGCCTTCGTCAAGGAGCTCCAGGAGATGGACCTTTTGATCGACGGCGAGGTCTCGATCCAGCCGGAAGGCGCCGCCCAGCCGTTCATGTACCGCGGCTTCCGGATGGTCGACGAGCAGAAGGTGCGCGACATGCCCGCCGAGCAGCTCGCCCGCTTGAACGAGAACGGCATCCTGCCGCTGCTCATGGCCCATCTCTTCTCGCTGTCGTCGATCCGCGAGCTGTTCGCGCGCCAGGCGCAGCAGGGCAAGGTGCCCGAGCAGCTGCGCGAGCTGGCCCCCGAGGGCACCGCCTAGGCCATCCCGGTATTAATACCGTACGGTATTGAAAGCGAAAATACCGGTTCCTATCTAGGGTTCAGCGCCCGCGTATCCCCCCTTTACGCGGCGCACCGCGCTCCCTCGAAAGCGGGAGCGCACCTCCCTGAACCTGGGCCGCCTCACGGCAACGTGAGGCGGTCTTTTTTGTTCTCCGCTCGTCATTGCGAGGAGCGAAGCGACGAAGCAATCCAGCGGCGACGGCTGCCGACTGGATTGCTTCCCCCGGCTTGCGCCGGGGTCGCAATGACGGGGGAAGCCTTATTCGGCGGCGATCGCGTCGGGGGCGGCGAGGAGGCGCTCCTCGAGCGCGTGGGCGACGGCGGCGATCAGCCGGCAGGCGCCCTCGAAGCCCGGCCCTGGCGCGCGCAGGTCGCGGTCGAGGTAGAGCGCCCGGTCGAGCTCGATCTGGAGCGCGTGGACGCCGCGCTGCGGCCGGCCGTGGCGGCCGACGACATAGCCGCCGGCATAAGGCGCGTTGCACGCCGTCCGGTAGCCCAAAGCGCGCGCGGCGGCGACCGCGGCGTCGAGCAGATCGGCGCTGATCGTGGTGCCGTGGCGATCACCGAAGATCACCGTCGCGCCATTGGCCCCCTCGCTCCGCGGTCGCGGCGGCATCGAATGGCAATCGAGCAGGATCGCCCCGCCGAACCGGACCCGGGCATGGCCGAGCGCGGCCTCCAGAGCGGCGTGATAGGGGCGGTGGACCGAGCCGATCCGGCGGTCGAGCTCGGCGCGCGAGATCCGTTCGCGCCAGATCGGCCCCAGCCCGGTGATCCGCGACGGGACGAGGCCGATGCCGCCGCGGGTGCGCGCCGACTGGACGAGGCCGGCCGCCGGCAGCGGCGGCGCGATCTGGCCCGGATCGATCTCGCGCTCGTCGCGATTGAGATCGATCTCGGCCCGCGGCGCCCGGGCGATGAAGGCGGTGGCGCCGTTGGCGGTCGCCCGCCAGACCAGCCGGTCAACCAGCCGGTCCTCGAGCGTCTCCAGCGCCGCCTGCGGCAGCCGCGCCGCCCGCAGCAGCGCCGGGCGATAATCGCGCCCGGCATGGGGCACCGAGAGAATCACCGGCGAGACCGGCCGTTCGGGGCCGATCCGGAAGAAGGGGGGGGAGGCGGGGGATTCGGTCATGCTTGGGCCTGAATTAGGCCCAGCGTGGGACGGGTGCAATCGAGCCGCACCGCGTGGCTGGAAAATTAAGCGGACCGCGGGCATAACCGGGCCGATGTTGAAGATCCTGCTGGCCGAAGACGACGACTCGATGCGGGTCTACCTGGTCCGGGCGCTCGAGCGCGTCGGCTATCAGGTCACCGCGGTCGACCGCGGCACCGAGGCGATACCTTTGCTCGAATCCGAGCCGTTCGACCTGCTTTTGACCGACATCGTCATGCCCGAGATGGACGGCATCGAGCTCGCCCAGAAGGCGGCCGAGATCGCCCCCGGCATAAGGGTGATGTTCATCACCGGCTTCGCCGCGGTCGCGCTCAAGGCCGGCCGCAAGGCGCCCGAGGCCAAGGTCCTCTCCAAGCCCTTCCACCTGCGCGACCTCGTCGCCGAGGTCGAGCGCATGTTCATGACCGAGGACCAGCACGGCCGGCTCTAGCGGGGACAGTCTATTTTGACTGTCCCCTCTTTCGTTGCATGCTCTCCCTGTCTGTGGGACGTTGCCGCGGGCGGCGCGAGGCTTTCATGAACGGCGAGGCTGCATCCGACGAACCCGTTGCCGGACCCGCGGGCAAGGAGGGCGGGATAGACTGGCGCAGCGTCATGCTGGAGCTGGCGACGATCATCGCCGGCGTCCTCATCGCGCTCGTGGTGGACCGGCTGGTGCGCGATTTCGACGCGCGGCAGGACGCGGCCGAGGCGCGCGCCAATTTGCGCGTCGAGATCGGCGCCAATCTCGGCCGGATCCAGTCCCGCCTCGATGCCCAGGCCTGCGTGCTGCGCCGGCTCGACGAGATCGCCGCCTATCTCTCCGCCATGCGGGACGGCCGGCACCCGGCCCGGCCCAGCTGGATCGGGCGGCCGCATACCTGGACCATGCAGGAGGCGCGCTGGCAGGCCGCGGCCAATACGGGGCGCGCCTCGCTGCTGTCGCGCGACGAGCAGGCGCAATTCGCCTTCGTTTATGCCGGCACCCAGGAATTCGCCCGCCTCGAGGAACAGGAGCAGGGCGCCTGGGCGCAGCTGCGCGCGCTTGCCGAGCTGAGCACCATCTCCGACGTCCAGGACGCCGATATGGTCGCGGCGCTCCAGCAGGCGCGCTATGCGGCCTGGCTGCTTTCGGTCAGCGGCGGCCAGACCAGGGATGCCGCCACCCGCATCGGCGCCGAGCCGATCCTCAACGAGCTGCGCGGGCCGCAGAGCGTATGCCTTCCCAGCACGATGCCGTTCGACGAAGCGATCCGCCGCCTCGGCTCCGGACGCGTGGTCGAGCCGAGATGAAAGGGGGCAGTCACTTTCAGGCTGCCCGCGAGGAGAATTCGAACGGCGGCACGTGAAAGTGACTGTCCCCATCCCGGCGCACTTGCGCCTCCCCTGACCCCTCGCTACATGCGCGCCTTCGTGGGCGTGTAGCTCAGTGGTAGAGCACTGTGTTGACATCGCAGGGGTCGCAAGTTCAATCCTTGCCACGCCCACCATTTTTTCCTCTTGGAAATCATGCGGTTAATCCCCTCGCGATGGATGCGACGTTGCCGCCCTGTGCGGTAAGATCGCGGTAAAATGCCCCCGGCGCCAGTGCTTCCAACTCGTCGATGATGACCTCGATCTCGGCTTTGGCGTTGCTCAAATAGGTCGGATCGAAGGGCGCGTAGATGTCGCTCGTCGCGTCGAACCGGCGGTGCCCGAGGAACATCTCGACCTCGTTCCAGTGCTCCTGCGGCAGCCGGTCGCGTAGCAGCTTCGCCATGGAGCGGCGGATCAGTTTCATGCCCCCCTCGCCGCCGTCCGGGATCCTCAGCTCGCGCGCCATTGCCTCCCACGCCGACTTGACGCTGCCGACCGGGACGAGCTGACCGCGGCATTGCTCGAGCAGCCAGAGCGCCTGGCGCGCGACCGGGACGGCGGGACGGTACTTGCGGGTCTGCTTCCGTCCGCGCGGGTTGAGGTCGAGGATGCCGTGCTGGGCGTCCCATTGACCGCGGTCAGGCGATGTCGAGATGTCATGGACCGCATCGGGCCGGCCCAGCGTGACGATGCTGCCGCGCAGAAAGGCGAGCAGATGCTCGCGCCGCTTCTTCGGCTCCAGCGCATAAGCGAGCATCCGAGAGAGGGTGGTGATCGAAGCCCGGTAGCGCGGCGTCCGGTTGACCTCCTTCATCGGAACAGGCTTGAAGCGCGGCCGCTCGCCGACATGGCGGATCGCCGCGGCGAGCTGCAGCACGCTATTCTCGATCGTCGATGGCGCGCGCCGCCGCTCGCCCCCGCCGACGCTCACGATCGGCCGCTCCTGCGCCCAGCCGCGGAAGCGTGCGATCCAGGCCTCGTCGACCTCGCCGCAATAGACCGCGGGCGACGGCAGTGTCGCCACATAGGCCGCGACATGGGCGATCCGGTGCCCGATCGCATCGGCGCTGGCCCGGCCCTCGGTCGCGGCGAGATAGATTTCCATCGCTTCCGTCACGAGGCGCCCGCCGTCTTGCTCGAACGGCCTCCTGCAGGTGGGGCAGACCGCGCGGCCTTGGGTGATTTCGAGGTATTTCCGGTCGAGGGCGGCCCGGCCGGCTTCAACCTCCGCTGTAGCCGCCGAAGCGATTCTCTCGCGTCCGATGGCGGGATCGTACCAGGTGATGACGAGGTTCGGTCTGCCGGGCCGTCGGTCGAGGCGGAATCCTCCGCGCTGGTAGAGCGGCTTCTCGCGGCGCGACTTCGGCATTGGTCCCTCACAAAGGCGGTGACAGCGTCCCGGAAGGCGTCATAGGCCCCCGATTCGACGAGCAGGTCAAGTTCGTCTGGCGAAAGGCGAATGCCCTTACGCAGCTCGAGCTGGCGGGACAGGCGGCGGTCGAGGTCGCGGAGGTCAGCCATTGGCCGCAATCCTGTCGATGTTGCCGCTTTCGACGCGGAAAGTGAGGGCGACGACATCGGGGTTGTCCTCCCAGCGTTGGCCGGGCTTGTCGTGGAGCATCCGCCACAGCCGCTCGTAAGCCTTCCTCGCGTTGGCGCCGCCCAGAAACCTGCCCGGCCCGATTTCGACGTGATGGGTATAGGTCGGATCACCGCGAAAGGGCGTAACCCCTTCCTGGGTTGCATCGTATTCGGTGATCGCCTGAAGCGGCTCGACCCTCACCGCCTCGACAATCAGCGCCATTCGACTCGCCCAGCGGGGCATGTAGATCGAAGGGATGTTGCCGATCAGAGTCCAAGCCTCGCTATCATCGTCGCCTTGCAGGCCGTGAACCTCGCGCTTGGCATTACGCGGCGGCTCCCACTCTTGATCATCGACCATCGGGCCGCCGCTCTGATCGGCGCAATAGGCGAGGGTGCGATCGGGCTGGCAGCATTGCCGGGTGACATAATCGTCCCACCCATAGTCGTCGGACATGACGAAGAAGCTCTCTCTCACCCACAGCTGATCGCCTGGCGCGCACCGCCGCAGCGGCGACGTCGCCAGCCGCCGCGTCTGGGTCTTCCGCCCCGCGAGCAGCGCGCGCACCATGGCGGCCGAGAAGATGATGGGGCGGTCAGCCATCTCGCACCTCCACCGCATCCCGCGCCTTCCGCAGCACGAACTGGACGATGTCGCCCCAGGCTTGATCATCGCTGGCGAGGGGCGCCGGTCTGCCTGTCATCGCCTCGAAGCGGTCGTGCAGTTGGTGGCCGATGGCCTCGGCCTCGGCGAAGGTGATGAGGGGCTGCTCAACCATTACCCATGACCTCCGCGCTGAGCCGGATCGATTGCCCGCTCTTTTCGATCACGCCTGCGGTCGAGAGCCGGCTGATGTAGGCGCTCAGAGTCGACCCGCCCGGGTTGATGTTCATCTCGTCGGCAATTTCGGCCCGCTCCCGCCAAGCCGGATGAGAGGCGAGAAGCGACTCGACGATCGGGCCGGTGCCGGGCAGTTTTCGAGCCCAGGAGCGGGCCAAGTCCGGACCAGGCTGGGGAAGCGGCTCCACTTCGCCCACCGACGACGCCCCGAGCTCCGAGGCGAAGATCAGCCCCTCGCGCTCCTCGATCAAGCCGGCGGTGCGCAGGCGGCTCATATAGGCGGAGAAAGTGCTGCCCTTTTTCTTGATCCCGACGCGAGCCGCAATCTGCCCGCGCGTCATGCCTGCTGGATAGACGCTGGCAAGGGCGGAGAGCGCTGGGCGCGTGCCCGGGGGGATCGAGGCGCCGCCACCCGAAGGTGACGACGCCTCTCCCGCCGAAGATACGGCCGGCCGAGAAATCCGGGAAGGGCTCGGCGGGGCCGGCTTTCGGCTGCTCCCGGCCGGGGCATTGGGCCGGGTATCGCCCGCGGGAGCGGGGATCTGGGTGTCGAGATGATGCAGGGTGCCGTAGCAAGCGTTTTGCGCTTCCTGCATCCGCGCGATCGGCACGTTGAAGCGCTCCCAGATGCCGTTGAAGGCATCATTCATGTTCCGGATCGCTGTAGCGAGTGCGTCGCGCTGCTGCTTCAGCGCCGCCACTTCGGCCCGCTGATCCGGCCAGCTGGGCGCGCCGCCCTTCTCCGCCGCGGCCAGCTTGCGCCTCAGCTCGGCGATCTCGGCGCGGAGCAGCTTCGGGTCGGTGGCCTCGGCTTCCTTGACCGCGTCCCCGATCAGGTCGCGAAGCTCGTCGTGGTCCACCGGCGCCGTCTTGACCGCGACCTCCTCGCTGTCCGCGGTCGGCGTGGCCGTGTTGTCGTAGGTCCAGAATTTGGGGAAATCGACGCGCTCGAAAAGTTGCGCCTCGCCGGAGCAGAGCCAGCCCGTACCCGTCGGCAGCGAGGCCAGCGTCTCCTCGACTTGGGTCTTCGAATCCTTGTCGACGTTGGCCCCGAGCCATTTCCTGACCGGTTCCTGGTCGGCCGGCAGCCTCAGGCGGTGCGCGATCAGCGTCTCGCAACTGCCGAGCACGGCATTGTGGAGCGACTGAACGCGCTGCGTCGCGACGATCAGCCTGATCCCCTTGGACCGGCCCGCGGTTGCCAGCTTCTTGGCCCAGTGGATCGCGTGGGTCTCGGCGCCGATTCCGGAGCGCTCCTTGGGCGCGAACTCATGCGCCTCCTCGACCACGAGATAAAGGACGCCCCTGGCATGGCGCAGCAGCGCCGGCGCGAAGTCGTTGAAGAACTTCTGCAGGCCGCCAGGCTCGAAATCGGCCATGTCGATGATCGAGAGCGGCAACTTGCCTTGCCCGACCAGCTGGCCGATCACCGCGCCGGCCGAGGCGTGGAGCGGGACATGGCCGCGGGGCCCGCCGAGGATCCGAAACGGCAGGCCGGGCGACTTGCCGTCGGCGCTCGAGGTGATACCCCACCAGTCGGACTTGATCGGGTCGAGGATGCAGACCCGGAAGCCCCCGGCGACGACACGCTCGATCATAAGCTTTGACGTCGAGGTCTTGCCGCTGCCGGTCATGCCAACACTGGCAATGTGCTTTGCGAGAGCGACGTCGGGGATCGGATAGGCCGTCATGCCTTCTTCCCTACCAGTCCTTCGATACGGTCGGCTGCCTCGATGAGAGCGCGGGCACGGGAAAGGCAATTGGCGAGCGCCTGAGATTGGTAGGGATCGCCGTTATTGTCCGTGCAATCGGCAAGCCCGCCGTGCTTCGTGTTGGCCTCGTCATCCAGCGTCACGATGCGTCGTAGTTCGGCCAACGCCTCGCCCGCATCATCCTCAGGAACTTGGGCGGAGAGGGCTGCGATGGCGGTTTCGAGGACGCGGACGACTTGCTGGTAGTGTTCGGCCTCAGGGTCGCCGCCGACAAGCCTCGGCGAGTCTTTCAGCCAGCCCTCTAGAACGGCCAGAGCTTCGGCGCGCAGTGGATCGCTCATTTGCCCGACTCCAGCATCTTGAGAGCCTCGGCAGCGGTGCGGAAATTGCCGACCGTTGGCCAGCCTTGACCGGCGCTTTTGCCAAACGCGGGCCAGTGATCCGGCTCATCGGGGTGATGATCGACCCGGCCGAACGGCTCCAATGCCCTCGCGCATGCCAAAAGGGCGGGGAGGCTGTTGACGGCGGCGACGATCAGGGCAGCGTCTGCGTCAGGTCGTTCGCCTTCGTGCGTTTCGGCGACGCGATGCTTGACGATGCCGTCTGGCCAGATGCTCAAACAACCGGGTCTAGGGACCTCAGCACTGTAAGCCTCAATGGTGAAGCGGTCTGGCCCATCATCGATAGACCAATCAGCCCTTCCCCACGGCCCTTCCGTCGCCGCAGCCAACAGGGCCTCAAGCTGATCGAGGGCGGAGGTCATTGTTCGTAATCCAAAACGGCGGTGGCACAGCCCTCACCGTGCTTCTGCCCGCATTCCAGCGCCTCGAAGTGCTCGTCGCAGAATGGACCGCCCTCTTCGTCGCAATACCAATAGCGACCCGGGATCAGCGGCTTCTGGCAGACGACGCAATGCTCTTGATTGCTCACCCCTTCTCTCCTTCCCCATTGGCGTCGTAAGCGTCGGCCCAGCGGACGACTTCTCGCGCCACGGACCGGCTGATCCAGCGCCAATCCTCACCGCCTATTTCCGAACCGTCGCGGGCTCTGGCGATCCACCCGCCCTCAGGATCACGCTCGACGCGCTTCATTGCTCTGCCCCTTCCCCATTGGCCTGTTCACCGAGGGCGCGGGAGCAAATAAAGCGCGCATAGAACCGCTCCAGCGGTCGCCGCACTTCGACCTCGACGCAATTTGCCAAGGTGCCGACTGCCCGGGCAATGTCCTCGCCCCAGTTCATATCGTCGGGCAACGTCTTGTGATCCCACTGCTGCACAATAGCCTCCAGCCCGACCTTGAAGCACCGCGCATCGTTCCGGTTGTCGTTCCTGAACCACGCGATCACTTCGTAGCTGTGGCCGTGGATTTCATCCTGTCCCAGCACGTCGCCCGGCAAGCGATGCGCCGCGCAGAAGACCGCTCCAACTCCGGTAAGGATCATGTCTCAGCCTCGTCATGTTGAGCAGGATACCGGCCAGGACGCCCCAGAGCATCGCGTAGGTCGGCGGCCAAGGCTGGGTTTTCTTCGGATATGCTAGAGGCATATGCGGCGAGGGCCACTTTAGCATGAGGATCGCCGGCATAATCTAAGACGAAGTAACGCGCCGCGGCCCTGACGGGGCGCCCGTCGGTTCGCGTCACGCGGAATCTGTCTTCAAAGCCGCCATAGGTTTGTCGCATGTCTATTTCCCTCCAGCCTGTCGGCGTACCAGTTGCGGCCGGTCCAGCGCTCCGGGTCCGGCATGGGGCCGAAGAGAGAGCCTTGCCTGATCGGTTCGTCCATGTAGTCGTAGCGCCACCCGTTCTGCGCGAGGCTGGTCGAGTCCGCGCTGTCGATGAAACGGATAGTCGCGGGCGACCGCGACACCTCGCATCATATGGAGCGGCGGAAAACGGTTGCCGAGGAAGGTTCCAACTTCGTCCATCTTGCGGCGATAGGAGTCACAACCGACCGGCTCTTTTTTCCAGTCGCCGATCCAGCCGAGGCAGACGCGATCATATTCTTGGCAGAGCCTGCCGAGCCGACCAATCGGTCCGTCCATGTGCCAGAGCGGCGCGCCCTTGCTTCTCCCGAACGGCCATGTCTTCAGGAGCGCGTCATTGAGCTGTGACGGCGCGCCCGGCCTGTCGGGGATGACCGCCCATCTGCCGGGGTGCCAGATACGCTGATCGAGCCAAGCGTAAAGAGCGCTATGGTCTCGCGGCGAGTCGTCCCACTCCTCCCCCCGCTTCAGTGCTTTGAGCCAGAAATGGACCTCGCCATTCTCATACATGATGTGTGGACAGGCGGCTTCGGCGCGGGCCGCCTGATCGGGCCGTGCGAAACTCACACAAGCGGCGCGGCGTGGCATCACCGCATCGAAGGCGGCGTTCGGCGTCAAGGGGGTGCCGTGATAGATCGTCGCCTTCACCTCCGCTCCTCCTTCGCATCCATCATTCGAACTCCACCAAAGGTTCCTGAGCGTCGGCCACGCGCCGATCCCAGTCCGGGTCGGGCTTCGAGGGATCGACTGGTGTGATCCGATGATGGCAGGGTGGGACGCGCGTGGCAGTGCGGCCGTCGCGGTCAGGTCTGTCCTTCATGATTGGCCTCCAGAGCCGAGGGCGCGGATCGCTTTGGCTATGTCCTGACGATGGGAGACGTGATCCATGTCGAAGTTAATCTCGCACGTCTCCGCAACCGCCGCCGCGTCCTCGATCCCTTTCCTGTAGGAAGAGGGGTGGGAGGCGAGGATGGCGCGGGCGGCTTTGCGAGCTTCGGCCATGGTAAGTTGAAAGACGATGTAGCCCGGCTCCCTGGTGTCAGCAGTCTCCCGCTGAATTAGTGCCGCGATCCGCTCGACCTCACCTTCATCTACAGGCTGAGCCGCTGGATCGGGCAGCGCGCCAATGGCTTTGATGGTCGCCGCCAAGTCCCGGGCCGCCCTTTCGTGAACGGGCCAGCGGGGCTCTACTTCATGGTCGTTCAGCAGCCTGACCAAATGCGAACGGATATTGGCGAGCAACACTTCATCGGGCGTGGCATCTTTCTGCTGAGCCGCTGGGGGAGCAAAAGGCAGGCCGCAGAGATCGCAATGCGGCTCGATTTCCCCGGCCGGAACATGGGTGCTTGCATGCAGTCCAGTCTCGCCAAAGCACTGGCAGTGCCTCACCCCTTCCTGCTCGGGCTGAGCCGCTGGACCACGCTGCGCCAGATCGGGCATGAAGCCGCAGAGTATGCAGGCAGTAACTCCCTTCGGATGCGCCTCGTCGCTCGGGGCGGGCGGCAGAACGTCGAATTGATGCTGGCAGCCTTCGTTTTCAGACCCCCCCTGCCCAGGCTGAGCCGCTGGCAAATGATCGTCGATCAGTGCCTTAAAGCGGTTCGGCTCTCTGTCGTCGTCAGGACCCCAACCACACGCCGGACAAGGTTCCTGCTCGGGCTGAGCCGGTGATGGGCGGCGGAGGGCTGCGATGATGGCGCGCAGGGCTGCGTTGATCTCGACGCGGCAACCGGTCAGGCTGAACTTTCCGGCGCTCGCCTTCTCGATCCAGTCTAGGCACTCGCCGCGATCCGCCCACGGCAACATATCCGCCAGCAGTTCTCTCGCTTCACGTTCGGTAGAGGCGGTCATGGCAGAGTGACCTCGTGCTCTTGCTCGTAGGTCAGTGTCAGCAACGAAAAGTCGCCCGTCAGACTGCCTTTCTCAGCAGCGCTGGGAAGGTCTAACGCCCTCATCAACGCGAGCTTGATGTCCTCTTCGCCTAGTTCAATCCGAACGCTGATTGTTTTCTGCGCCATGGTTACTTCCCTTCCCCCTCGTTCGAGATGGCTTGGCGGGCGCGGCGGAACTTCCTCTTGCCAACGCTGGCGACAGCTTCCAGCGCGGACACCGGCTCTCCGGCTATCGCTGCAATTTCGGCGTTGCGCTCCAGGTTGATGCCCAGTTCGACCTCAAGCTCGCGTATCCGCGCATCCTTCCGCGCGACTTGGGCTGTGAGATGTTCGATGCGGGCTTTGGCTTCGTGACTTAGTGTATCGGGCCGCGCGCCAACGGCTGGCCCACTCTCGCGAAGCTCCTCGAAGCCCATATGCGGGTACGGCAACGGATAAAATCTGTGAAAATATCGGCGCCCCAACCGCTCCACCAAATCGCCCGACACCTGCACCTCAGGCTGGGGCGGGGTGGATGCGAGGGATCGAATGCGCCTCGCCGCTTCCTGCGCCCCGAACTCGAATTTCTCGTGATTGGAGCGGCTCCATAGGTAGTCTTCGGGTAGCTTCGTCTCTTCCGCCACCTTCGCCGCCCGCTCCAACGTCCGCAACTCCACCGCGAGGGCGTCGATCTCGTCATTGACTTCGGGACCGCCGTATTCGCCGTCCCGCCCTGCCGAGCAATTTGCATTTCCTGCAATTTGCTCTGTGGCAGGGGAGGGGGTGGCGAGGGCAGCAGCGGGAAGCCCCTTGACCGCGTTGTAGAAGGAAACCCAGCGCGCCTGATCCTTCAACCGGCCATCCGGGTTCGTGCAGGTGCCGTAGCCGGGGAAGCCCTCGATCAGATCGACGACATTGGTCAGCAACTCGCGCGGTAGAGTCGCCAGCTCGTTGCCGTCGCAATCGATATCGCCCGCGAACCAATCTGTCCGTTCCACAGCCTCCCCCGCAGGGAGGAGTGAGGCGCGGGTGTTCCATGCCGCCGCCGCAAGCCGCTGGTCCTTGCCGCGTCCGCGATTGGCGAAAAACTCTCCGATATTCGCCCCACATTTCGAGCACTGCGCGCGCCAATGATCGCGGTGACCCTCAATCAGGTGCGCGGGAAAGCCACAGAACGGGCAAGGCTTGAGGTTATCTTGGGTCATGGGTTTGGTCGGCTCAGGCATCGGACGGCCCCTTTTCCGCTTCGATCGCCCGCCGCACCTGATCGGGGCGCAGCACGATCCGGTAGCCGTGGGCGCGCGAGTAGGCGCGGCAGAGATCCGCAAGCTTGCCGTCGATCTCGACGATCCTCGCCGTCGCCGCCTCGCGCTCGGCGAGCAGCTTCGTCAGCCTGGCCTCGTCGAGGTCGGCCACGGGGCGTGACCTTGGGGCTGGCGCGCTCATTTGGCGCCGCTCCGCAGCTTTTCGCGTTTGGCGGCGATTGCGGCATCGACCTCGACCTTCAAGCCGTCCGGCAGCGCGTCGTATTCCGCCCCGGTCTCGCGCTCCCACGTTATCAGGTCGGCGAGCAGCTCCTTGGCCTGCGCTTCCCCGATCAGGCGCCTTGCGATCGCGCGGTGGTGATCCCCGGCTTCGAGCTCGGCGAGCACGGTTTCAGGCTGGCCGGACGATTGTCGCGCCGGCCGCCGTTCATCCGCCCCGTTATGCGCCTCACCCCTGTCCCCATCGCTGCGGCCCTCCTCGGCGTTCGGGCTTTCGGCGGTGACCGTATCGGCGCCTCCGCGCTTCGTCTTGTCGACCAGCGCGCGGGCGGCCTGGGTCGCCTCCTCGACGCCGACGCGGGGAAAGGCTTCGTCCGACGACGTCTCGTTACGCTTGACCGAGCGGATGGCGACATGGAGGCTCGCGGCGGTGACCGTGGTCATGCCGGCGACCGGGCCGAAGCGGGCTTCGATTCTGGCGCGGCTGATCCCCAGCTCCTCGCCGATCTCGAGCAGTTCCGCGATCCGCACGTTCAGTGGCTTCTCGCTTTCCCCCTTCTGGAGCGTGGCGAGGCACGTCGCCTTGGCGATCTCGCGGACATGGACCGGCAGAACGCTGAAGATGCACTCGCGCACGCGGCGCGCGCCCATGTTGGCGTTGTTCTCGTAGATGTCCCGCATGTCGACGATCGGCTTGAGCCCCTGCCTGGTGTCGCGCAGGTGCGGGACGATGAACTTCATCTCGGAGCGCGTGTTCGTCTCCAGATCCCAGGCATAGGCCATCATCTCAGATTCTCTGGCGGTCCGGCCGAGTTCGGCGATGCCGTGCGTGATGTTGCCCCAGCACAGCGCCATCTCGCGGGCGAGGTGGATCGTCTCGCCGGACACGTTGCCGCCGCCGCGCGAAAACTCGAAAAAGGCGGCCTCGGCCAGTGGCAGCTGCTTGCAGGCCTCGCGAACGCGCCTGATCGCTTCCGCCTGGTCGCGCGGCCGCTGTTGGGCGACGACCAGCGCGCCCTGCACCTCGGCGATCGCTCGGCTCTGCTCGATCACCGTGGCCTGGCTGGCGGATTCGCCGCGGGCCTGGTTGTGGATCATTTCCTTGGTGACGGCTGGCTCTCTGGTCATGCGGCGGCCTTCTCTGGCGGGTTGAGGTGGAAATAGATGCGGTGGCAGGCCCGGACGTCGACGAGCGCGTCATGGGCGCCTTCAAGGCCCTCGCCGAAGAAGTGGCGGATCGCTTCCTCGAGCCGCGGCCATTTCCAGTCGCGATCGTGTCGTGGCTCGGCGTGGAGGATGCGGCAGAGGCCGGTCGAGGACTTCATCGTGCAATAGGTCGGCACGTCCGGCGCCCATTTGCGGCCGTAGACCCGGGCCGAGGCGATCCGGACGATGCGGACGTCGAAGCTTACATTGTGACCGGCGAGCAGCCCTCCGCGGCGCACCATGGCGAAGAAGCGGTCGAGCGCCTCCTTCGGCGAGCAGCCCTCCGCGGCGCACCATGGCGAAGAAGCGGTCGAGCGCCTCCTTCGGCGAGCAGCCCTCCGCGGCGCAGCGCTCCGGCGTCAGGCCATGGGCCGCGACCGCTTCTGGCTCGAAGCGGACGCCGGGGCCGGGATCGATGATCGTCGAATATTCCTCGGCGATCGTGCCGTCGTCGCCGCAGAGCAAGGCGGCGAGCTGGACGAGATGCGGCTGACGCGGATCGTCGCTCGGCTCCTTCCAGAGCGGCAGGCCGGTCGTCTCGGCGTCGAAGAAAAGGATCATCGTTCGCCCCTTCAAAGCTCGTAGGAAAGCCGGCCGCTTTCGACGCGGCGCTGGATTTCCTTCTTTTTCCACGGTGTCAGCATGAGCGGCAGGATCGGCTCGTCGCGGGACGAGTAGCCCGGCCACTCGCCCGTAGTCAGGCATTGGTCGAAGAGATCGAGCGCCCGACGGTTCAGAAGTCGCGCCTCGTGGATGTCGCCTTCGTCGAGAGCGTAGATCTCGACGAGGTGCGGCGGCTTCTTCTCGATCACGATATGGACGAACTGCCGCTTCGCCTCGCCGAAAACGAGGTCGAGGATGTCGAGGCAATGCGCCGCCCATTGGAAATAGCCCCAGCGCGTCGCGGCCTTCTCGTAATCGTCGGGCTGGGCGCTGACGACGCCCTTGACGTCGGGGATGATTTCCATCGTGTCGGGCAGGATGTCGGGCCTGGTCAGCATCCAGCGCCCTGTCTTCGGATCGCGGGCCGCTATGGTCACCTCGGGCTTGCCGGACATGATGAGCGCGCTGGCGAGCGGATGCTTGTCGCACGCCTCGGCCATGGCGAGGGCGAGATCGAATTCGGATTGCTGGAGAATGTTCAGGCCGGCGTTACAGGCCGCTTTCCAGCCCTCCATCTCGTCCGCCCATTTGATGTGATGCTTCGGCGTGAAGCCGTCGGGCACGATGTGATATTCGGCCGGAACCATGCCTTTGTAGAGCAGGACGTCGTGGAGCAGATGGCCGAGCGCGAAATGCGACTTCGGCGTCGGTTCGACGCGGTCCGGATTGTGAATCGACTTCAGCCAATAATGGGCGCAGCTCTCCTGCTCGATCGTGACGAGCCCGGAGCCGTGGATCGAATGTTCCGGGCAGAGCTCGCGGCCGTGATAATCGGCGTTGGAGATGTCGGGATAGGCGCCGGGGGCGGTTATCAGCGGGGCGGTCATGCGGGGACCTTTCGCGGACAGCCTTGCAAATAGTCGATCAGCCCCCAGCCCTTCCGGTCAAGGTCGTCGGCAACGTAGAGGAGCTGCAGGCCCCAGCCGGGCCCGCCGTCGGGGAACATCGCCGCGCCGATGCGATTCAGCGCCTCGGCTTCGTCTAGGGAGTTCATGTCAAGGAAGGCGGCCGCGAGTTCCTCGGGCGAAACCTCAACTTCAAGAGTGCGCCGAACGACGCCAGTTCGGACGGTCTCAACCACGGCCCACCCCGCATTGGTCGAGCACCGCATTGCCATCGAGAATGCAGATCGGGTCGGCATAGTGGTCCTGGACCCGCTGGGGCAGAATCTCGCCGGGGGTATGGACCCACTGCGGAGCCTTGCGCCGGATCGCGTAGATGTGGACCTTCGTCGCGCCGTCTTCGTCGGTCTCACCGATCGCCAGACAGTCCTTGTGGAAGCATCGAACCTGGCCGGCGCGGAGGGCCTCCTGCAGGTCGGCGGCATCGCCGATGTCCAAGGGATAGGTGCGGCCCTCGACGAGGCGGAAAGCGCGGTAGCTGAACGCGCTGTACCTTTCCGGCCGGGGCTGGCGAGCGACGAGGCTCGTCATGCCCCGCCAACCTTCCGCCGCACCAGCGCGATCACCTCGCCGACGGTCTCGACCGCATCGACATCGGCATCACCGAACTCGATCCCGAAGGCGTTTTCGAGGTTGACCGCGAGCCGGACCAGATCGAGCGAGTCGGCGTCGAGGCCGCCGTCGGCATGCCGTCCGCGCAGACCGGTGACGTAGGTGAACGCCTTGGTGCCGAACTGCCCGGCGATCAGGGCTTCGACCTCGGGAGCGAGGGTGTCGCGGTCAGCCATCGTCATGTCCCCGAAGACGAGAGGCGAGGGCGGAGAAGGTGGAGGGCTCCTCGAACAGCGCGTCGCCGACGCCGCGGTGAAGGCTGTTCCAATCCCTGAAGGCGGGATAATCGTAGAGGCTGCTGTCGTCGTGGATGAGGCGGACAAAGCGAGTGATCGCGCAGCCGCAGTCGGACTCGTCAAGCGAGCGCGGATCGAACGTGGCCCCCGGCTCCTGCCGCTCCACCCAATCGAGGAACTGGTCTTTTAGGGACTTCGACATCAAAGCCCCCCGAACAGCGCCGGCAGCGCGAAGATGAACGCGAAGAGGAAGAGGGCCTCGACGAGTACTGGGCCCTGGCCGGGGAGGCGCCGGGTCACAGCGCGGCCGCCAGGATCAGGGCGAGCGCGATGCCGAGCGGGAGCAGCGAGCGATCGAGATCGTCGCGGCGGCGCCAGCGTGCGCTGACGATGCCCGGCAGAGCCGCGAGCCTCCGCCGCTGTTCGGCAAGCAGGCTGTTTGCCTTGAGGGCTTTGGGCTCCGTCATTTGGGCGATGCCTTCGGCCCGGGCTGGCGCTGCTTCGCAGTGGAACCACCTTCGGCGTCTCCAGCAGAGCCGCCATCCCTATCGCGGGCGGATTGAGCGCGGTTCCCGCATTCCTCCGCCTCAAGCATCTCGAAAGTCGGGTCCCTGAAAGACCAGTAGCAGCCGTCTCCGCACGGCCTGCGCTGCCAAGTCTGGCAGTATCCGCAGCGGCGCAGAGGGCGGGTTTCCGGCAGGCCCCGGTGAGGCACCACGGCCTCTATCCAATCAGCGATGGCCTCAGCCTCTTTCGCCCGCGCGTTGGCCTTGATGCCACGGTCGCCCGAGGCCATCGAACGCAGCCATTCAACAGGCGACACACCGCCGCCAAGCTCAGGCATGGCAACGCGCGAGGGATGCGACTCTGCGAAGACGGCCCCTTGGCCGGCTGAGGCCGAAGGCTCGCAGCCCGGTCCGCTTGCGGACGCGCCCTGATCTTTGCCGGTCCCGCTCACTGTCCTTGAGCCTTGGCAAGGGCGGCGTCGGCTTGAGCGCGAAGCTCTATCCCGAGAGGATTTTTCACGAGCGACGCCGCCCCAATGTTTTGGCGAAGGGCCGCCAGCGCTTCGTAGAGATCGGGCGCGGCGGCGATCAGGCGGGCGTTGGCTTCGCGCTCTGCGATAGGATGCTCGCCGCCATGGCGCGGCACCCACGCACTAGCGATCTGGTGGCCGCCGACCGAGATGTTGCCGCTATCGGCATCAGCCTCCCAAGGCCCCTTCGTCCATCCCCGCTCAGATGTGTTGAGGGGCGTCGTCATGCCGCCGACCTCACCGGCCTGCGGGCCCGCTCGATCTCAGCCAGCTTCTCGATCGCTTCGGAGTCGCCGAGGGCGGCGAGCGCGAGCAGCAGATGGAAGGCCTCGGTCCGGTGCGCCGCAGCTTTCGCCATCAGCGGCAGCGGGCCGCGCGGCAGGTCCTGGTCGCGCTCAATCCGGGTCTCCAGCTCGTCGGCGCGCGCGACCGCGGCGTTGTGGAGCCGGGCAAGCGTCGCCCGGGCGTCGTCGGCGAGCGGGTGGGTGGAGAGGGGGCGCGTCATCGGGTCCTGACCGCCTTGCTCTCGGGGCGGGGAAGGGTGCCGAGCGTGTGGCTCGCCGGCACCTTGAAGACCAGGCCATTGCCGGGCCCGCTGCCGGGCTTCCGGTTTGCGCGCTTGAGATGGCGCGCCGCTATCTTCGCCGCGAGCCCGAGCAGGTGTTGATAATGCGACATTCGATCTCCCCGTGAAGGGGAGGTCTATACCGATGCGGTATTTTTATGGCAAGCGGAAAAATACCAGAGCGGTATCAGCCGGGATGAGCGACAGCCGACGGGCATTCGCGCTGGAGCCGGTCGAGGGCCGTTCCAGCAGTGGCCATGGAAAAGGTCAGGTCGACGAAATCGCCTTGGTAAGTCGTCAGTCTAACAACCAAACGTTGAGACTGGCGCATCCAGATAATTACATCCTCGGCGTGCTCGGTTGCCGCCATCGCGTCTCGGTAATGCCATAAGCGGTGCATTGGCGTGCTGTGGTCAAAGCGCAGAATAACCTCGCGCTGATCGAAGTTGCCCAAGAACCTCGGCCCTTTTACGACCATTAGATAATAGCCGTGACCTCGCACCGATTGACACCCTATCAGGAGTTCGCCGTCCCCCTCCTTCATCGTTAAGGTGACGAGGCCCGAATCAGTAATCGGGTCGACGCTGCGCTCCAATTCCCAAGTCGGCAACGTAGCGGCTTGCGCGATGAGGAACGCGGTGAGGTGACCAATGGCCATCGTTCATTCCGGCCGGTGAGATGCCACGACCACCGCCGCGATGCGAGTCTCAACAATCCCTTCCTCTGGCTCGGTCAAGCTGATCGAAGCGTGGGAGGGGTTAGTCGATCGGGGCACTGCCCAAAGGCGACCGCCCTCGTCTTCCGCTAGCTCCTTGACGGTCGCCTCATATAGGCCCTCGGCGTTCTTCCTCACCACGACCACGCGCTTGCCTGGAGCGATCTCTGTGTGGCCGAAGACCGACACACACTCGACGATCGTGCCGTCCGGGTAAAGTTCGTTCATGCTGTCGCCCTCGATCTTGAGGCCGAACCGCATTGATATGTCAGCGTTGACATCGGGGCGGCCCGTGAACGACGCCCACTCTTCCTCCGGATCCTCAACTGCCACCTTCCAGCGGCCGGCGGCGATCTTGCCTTTGCAGTAGAGCGTAGGTCCGAGGGGTGTTGGCATAGCAGAATCCTTTGTCAACAGGGCGCCGGGCTCCACCCCCAAAGCATCGGCGATTTGGAACAGCATCGAGATATTGAGGTTCCGCTTGCCAGATTCCCATCTCTGGACTGTTGGCTGCTCCACCTTAAGTCGCTCGGCCAGCTGTCCTTGGGTCAGGCCTTGCCGCTGACGAACTGCGGCAATGTTGTTTGCATACCCCATCGGCATATTGTGGCGGAGCGCGACCGACCACGGAACGGCCACAGCGGAATAATCGCTTGCGTTTGAAAATACCGTAGCGGTATAGACAGCGGCCATGGACGCCTACGCCACCGCGCTGAAGAACTGGCTCGCCGAGCCGGATCGGACCCAAGAGGGTCTCGCCGAGAAGGTCGGTGTGACCCAGCCGTCGATGCACCGGTACGCGACCGGCGAACGGTTTCCGGAGCGCGACGTTGCCGAAAGGATCGATGTCGAGACCGGAGGCGCGGTCGGACTGGCCATCTGGCAGCAAGTCGCGATGGCCCGGCTCGGCATCGGCGATGCGCCGGCCGAGGCGGCATAGATGACCGTCTCCACATCTTCGCCGCCGGCGCTCCTCCCTGGCCGGCGGCGGGCCCGAAGAGGCGGGGCGGGGGGTTTCTGTCCCGCCTCCGGAGGTCTCGCATGATGGAGGTTTTGCCCGCCATCGCCCTGGTGCTCGCCGCCGGCGCGCTCGTCTTCATGGCCGGCTGGTCGGCGCGCGGCCTGTATAACGCCCGGCCAGGCGACGAACTGCGGAACTGGGCCCCGGTCCTCGGCACCGCCGATAAAGCAGTGATCGATGAGTCGATCATTCGAGCCTCGTGTCGGCTCTACGTGCCTGAGCCGCACGGACCTGGTCTGCGACATCGGAGAGCCCGATGATCTTGGCCCAGATATCCCGCATCGCCTCGTGCGCGGCGTTGACGACCTCAGGGCCGCCGAAGCCGGGCGCGTGGCCGGCCAGCACGTCGGGGAATCGCTCGAGCCATATTCTGGCCCGGTGCCGGGCGTCGGCGCCATCGGTGGTAAGGGCCTCGGTGAGCAGCATCTCGATTGCCATGAGGCGGCCGCGCAGCTCGGCGTCGTCCATCGGGGGATTCCTTCGTTCGGTTGGTCACGCTCCGAACGATAGCGCGGCGGGAGGGATTTCGTCCCGAGATTTCTTCCGTCGCGCGTCGATCCTCCGTCCATGTGGTGGGGAGGGCCGATAGGCGATGGCCGATGCGCGTGTCCGCCCGCCCGTTGAGCCGCTGACGGAGCAGGACGCCCGCCATCTCTTGGCGGCCGGTCTCCTTCGCCCGTGTCACGATGCCGGCCCGACCCGCGTCGCGCTGCGCATCGGGTGCGACGAAAAGACGATCCGCAAGGCTCGCGACAAGGAGACGACGCTCCGGCTCGACTTCGCCTGGAACGCGCTGCTCGCAAGCCCGGGCGCACTCGATGCCCTCGCCGCTCATTTCGGCTTTCGTCTCGCGCCGCTGGAGGCCGAGCGCTCGCCCGACCTCTCGCTTCCCTGCATCGTGACGCGCTTCCAACTGGAGCTGTCGATCGCGCTCGAGGACGGCCGGCTGGACGCGAGCGAATTGCTGAAGATGCGGCCGGCGATCGAGGCGCTCGGCGCCGTCGTCGACGACCTGCGCGAGCGGTTGAAGGTGAGGGTCGCGTGACGGTCCAAATCGTCATCGGAGACGCGCTGGCCGGAGGCTCACATGCCTAGGGGCGTATATGCGCGTAAGCCGAGGACCGGGGCAATCATCAGGGCGGCCGTGACTTGCCGGGCGTGCGTCTGGGCATGGAAGCCATCCACCGGGATGATGGTCGAGCCGTGTCCACAGTGTGGGAAGAAGAAGGACGTTCGCCAGCGGCACGGACCGGCCAATCGCTTGGGCGGATTAAGGGCATGGCGCGCTCGGCGTTCAGGCCTCTCCACTGAAAGCAGTCGGCGGGTCCGCTCGCTGGCCTTGCGCCTCGTCGGAAAGGGAGATGTAAGGTGTGTGCGCTGCGGCTGCGATAGCCCCCAGTTCCTCGAGATCAATCATAAAGATGGCGGCGGCACCGCCGAACGCCGCGCACAGCCTGGGCACGCCTTCTATCGAGCAATCACCTCTCTGAGACGATCGACCGACGACCTTGAGCTGCTGTGTCGGCCTTGCAACGCCGTCCACTCTCTCGAGCTGGTTCATGGCCCGCTTCCGTTTCGTGTCGTGTGGGGGCCGGAATGACGGTCAACATCATCGTGGGAGATGCTCTCGAAGAACTGCGGAAGCTGCCGAGCGACTCGGTCGATATGTGCCTGACGTCGCCCCCTTACTGGGGGCTGCGCGACTATCAGGTCGAAGGACAGCTCGGGCTCGAGCCGACCTTGGGCGAGCATCTCGACGCAATGGTCGAAATCTTCGAGGAGGTCCGCCGCATCCTCAAGCCGACCGGCAGCCTCTTTCTCAACTATGGGGACTGCTACGCGACCGCGCCGAATGGTCGCTCCGCCGCCGACACCAAGGCCGAGGGCGTCGACGACCGCACCTTCCGCGACAAGCCGTTCAGCACTGTCGGGCCGGTGTTCGGAGACCATAAGCGGCGCCCGCCCCAGGGGAAGCATGCATATCGCGAACACGCGAATGGTCGGGTGGCATCGGGCGGTTTCATCAAGGCCAAAGACCTGTGCATGATACCGAACCGCCTCGCCATCGCGCTCCAGGATGCCGGCTGGTGGGTCCGCTCCGAGATCATCTGGGGCAAGACCAACCCGATGCCGGATAGCTCCGGTGCCCAGCGGCCGTCGACGGCGCATGAGAAAATCTTCTGGCTCGCCAAGTCGGAGGACGCCCCGGTCTGGCGCGCCCGCGATACCGGCGAGCTTTCGTTCGCGCCCGACCTTTCCGAGCGCTGCCCGCTGATCACGAAGCCCGACCAGCTCGGCGCCCGCTGGATCAGGATCGGGACCTATTACGATGCCAATGCGGTAATGCAGGGCCGCACCTCGGACGAGGACGCGAACGGCTTCGGCGAGCCGGGGCCGGGCAAGACGAGGGGCACCCGCAGCGTCAAGATGCCCGACGGCTGGGACACCGGCGCCGGCGGCCATGGCTCGCATCACCGACAGGGGCGGGAGAAGGGCAAGCAGCTGGCCTGCGCCGAGACGATGCCGAGCGCCGCTCGCTCGCGGCGCTCGGCAGGCTTCAATGAGCGCTGGGACGAGCAGGAGGCCAACCACGGCCAAGTCGAGGGTCGCTTCCTGCGCAACTACGAGCCCGCCGCCCTCCCGGTCTGGGAGATGGGGATCGAGCCGTTCAAGGATGCCCATTTCGCCACGTTCCCGACCGAGCTTGCCTGGCGGGCCATTCTCGCGGGTTGTCCCGTCGGGGGGACGGTGCTCGACCCCGTCGGCGGCGCCGGCACCACCGGCCTCGTCGCCGACCGGCTCCAGCGCGATGCGATCCTGATCGAACTCAACCCCGAATATGCCGCGATGGCCCGCCAGCGGATCGACAGGGACCGCGGCGCTCTGCTCGACGCGATGGAGGCGGCATGATCAGCCTCACCCCCAAGCAGGAAAAGCTGCTGCGCTTTATCGAAAGCCGCCAGCCCGTTTCGCCGAGCATGCGCGAGATGGCGGAGGCGCTCGGCTATAAGGGCTGGGAGCGCGGGCACGGCCTTTCCAGCATCTCGAGCCTTCTGGATCAGCTCGAGTATCGCGGCCGCATCCGGCGCCTTCGCAATCGTGCCCGCGCAATCGAGGTGCTTCAGCCGCTGACGCCGGTTGCCCCCCCCAGCCAGGCTGCGCGTGGTCTATGGGCCGGGCCACTTCGAGGATCTCGCCCGGCTGAGACGCGCCGAATATGCGAGCGGAGGGGCTGAGCGATGAGCAGCATCCAGGAGCAGCGCTATCTGCTGAGCCGCCATGTCGAGGGGTCGAGCCTTTCCGACGCCGCCTTCGAGGCCGGTATCTCCGAACTGGAAGCGGCGCTGATCGACAAGGCTGTGGCCCGCGGCGAGCTGGCCCTGCCGGCCCCGTCGACTGGCGGCGATCCGCCGGCGCCGGTGCTGCCGCTCAAAGCCGCCCGGAAGCATCTTTTCGGAGGAACCGGGCCTCCGCCACCGCCAGCGCCGGGTCGCCTGCTGGCCGCCATCACCCCGCCGCCCGAGACCGGCGCGCCGATCACCGAAGGAGAGACGACCATGGGACGCAAAGCCGCAGCCGCGAACGACGTCGAGGAAATCCCGCAGCCCGATTTCGAGCGCGCGATCAAGATCCTCAAGCACGACCTCAACCCGCTGACCGAGGACAGCGCCAAGATCAGGGGCGATCAGTCGGCGGCGTGGAAGACGATCGAGAGTGATTGCCACTGCAACAAGAAAGGGATGAAGTTCGTCCACAGCCTGATGCGGATGGACCCGGAAATCCGCGACGACGTGCTGCGCACCCTCTACGGCGGCATGCGCGCGGCCGGGATCGGGATCAGCCGCGATCTCGTCGACCGGATGGGCGCGGGCGAGGCGCCGACCATGCCGGTCAGCGACGACAAGGCGACGACCACCGCCGACCTGCCCGCTCTCGCCGCCGCCGAATAGAAGATGCACTTCGTCGGCCTCGATCTGTCCGTCAGGGCGACGGGCTGGGCCTCCTGGAGTCAAGGCCAGGAGCGCCCGGTCTCGGGGACGTGGGAGCTGGCCTCGGCCCTGCAATGGTCGGCGCGCGCCTATTGCCGGCTGCAGCGCAACCTCATGGACCTGCACCGGGTCGAGCCGATCACTTCGATCCTCTATGAAGACTCGCTGCCGGCCGAGCGCCTGCACGGCCAGACCAACCGCGAGACGCTGAAAGCCGCGGTCGGGCTGACCGAGCATGTCGAGAGCTTCGGCGAGGCGATCGGGGCGAAGACGCGCTACACCAACCAGTCGACCTGGCGCCGGCACGCGCTCGGCAAGATGAAGCGCGGCACCAGGACGCCCGACCTCAAGCATTATGCGATGCTGCGCTGCAGGGAGCTGGGCTTCGAGCCGCGCAACCACAACGAGGCCGAGGCGCTGCTGATCCTCGACTTCGACATCCACCTCTCCGGCATCACTCCGCCGTGGCGGATGCAGCATGTGCTGACGGAGCAGATGGCGGGAGGGTCGGGGCGTTGAAGCGGTTCTGCTCTTGTGGCCGCGCGCTGCACGCCCAGACCAAGGGGTCGAGCTGCCTTGCCTGCATTCGGATCGCGGCCGCCGTGCGACGAGCGCGGCCGTGCATCGACTGCGGAGGCCACAAGAACGTCAATGCTGCGGCGCGCTGCCGGTCCTGTTCGGACAAGAACCCGGCGACCCGCCGCCGTCGCAATCTTGCCGTGTCGGCCTCGCGACGTGCAAAGCTGCGGACCGATCCGGAGTTCGCAAAGCGCGCGCGCGAACATGGTCGCCAGCTGGGGTTGTCGGGAGCGGCTCGAGCGGCATCGCGCCGGCCCGATGTCGTGGCGCGCCGCGCGATTGCCAGGTCGCGGGCGGTTATGGGCTGGTGCCCGGCCGAGTATCGACCGCTCTATGACGAGCTGACGAAGTCGCGGCGGTTGAGAGCGGCAGACGCGCGGCGGGCAGTGGAGCAGCAAATTGCCATCGACCAGGCACGGATGGACCCATTCGAGCGCCAACTAGCGCAGGTGCGCGCTGGCCGAGCAATCGTCGCCAAGCCGGACTTGAGAGATCGCCGAGAGTTTGCGTTCAGCCTCGCCAGCGGATCTTCACTCGCGGAGGCTGGACTGTGACGCCGCTTATGAGCGATCTTCCGCCGCCGCTGACCCCGCCCGATTGCGACCTGCGCGATTTCCCGCGGATGATGATCGACGTCACCCGGCTGCGCCAGTCGGATTTCGACGCGATCATCGACGACACCGCCTGGCGCGCCGGCATGAACCTCTGGTTCTCGGCATGGCACGGCGACCCGGCCGGATCGCTGAGCAGCGACGACAGCGCGCTCGCCAAGGCCGCCGGTCTCGGCCGGGACCTGCGCACCTGGAGCAAGGTCCGGACCGACGCGCTGCGCGGCTTCACTCTCTGCTCCGATGGCCGGCTCTATCACGCCACGGTCTGCGAGTTCGCGCTCGAGGCGTGGCTGGAGAAGCTGGTGCAGCGCCTGTCCAGCGGCGCCGGCAATGCCAAGAGGTGGGGCGCCGACTTCGATCCCGCCGCCATCGAAGCCGAAATCGACGCGGCAGCGGACATGCTAGCGGCACTCAATCCGCAGTCCCGGGCGATCGCCAAGGCGAAACGTCGGCACTCCCGACGCAATCCCGACGGCAATCCCGATGGGACGCGCCCGCCTCCCGGCGGGAGTCCCGAACCCCCCATTTTGGATCGCAAGGGAAAGGGACAGGGAAAGGGAATAGAAGAAGAAGTTCCGTTGGCTAACGCCAACGGCGCGGACGAGACCGCCATCCCACCCCTGATCGACCCGGAAAAAGTCATGTTCGATCAGGGCATTGCCCTGCTCGGCGAAGGTTCGGTCCCAGAGGGGCGCGCCCGGCCGATCATCGGCAGATGGAAGCGCGACTACGGCGCCGAGGCGGTGATCGTCGCGCTCGGCAAGGCAAAGCGGGAAGGGGCGATCGATCCCGTCTCGTTCATCGAAGGCTGCTTGAAAAACGGAGGCAAGAATGGGCCAAGAAGTGGCGGTCGTTCCGCATGGGGTGCCGCGCGAGATCGCAACCGTGTGCTACCTGGGGAAGGACGCGAGCCGTTACTGGAACAGCTCCCGCGCCCTGGCTGAACTGAAGCGGGACGGACTCGATGGTGGCGTGGCTGCGGCTGCGGAGCATGTCCGACGAGCCCTTACTGCGGCCGATCCAGACGTCCTGAATGACGGACTTTCCGATCTAGGCATGATGATGGCGCCGAACCGCGGTGAGGAAGAAGCCTCGGTCTGGCTCGCTGGAATGCGGCGCCTGCTCGGCGACCTGCCCGCAGACATCCTGAGCGAGGCGATCGACCAGCACGTTCGGACCTCGAAATTCCTGCCAACGGTAGCCGAGATCAGGGCACTCGCCGATCCCGTCATGGCGGCCCGCCGCCGGCTGTTCTCGCAGCTCGATGCGATGGCGCGGCTGATCGCGTCGGGAGCCGATATCCGGCCGGCCCCGCCGAAGCTCGAGGCAGCGCCGCGAGAGCCGGATCGGCCATTGACCGCTGACGAGGCGGAGGAGACCAACCGGATTCTTGAGCGGATCGGCGCCGCGACCCGGTTCAAGCCGGATGGCGGCCGATATACCGTTGAGGTCGAAACCGGCCGGCGTCGTCGGCCCGGGCCGGCCAGAATGCCGACCGTCGCGGATTATGAAGATCTTGGCCTGTCGCTCGCTGAGGCGGAGGCAGCGGTCGCGCAGCAGCGGGCCCAGGCCCGAGCCTGATGTCCCGCCCAGCCTCCCCCCTGGCCGCCGTCATCGGCCCCTGCCGCGAGCCCGACCCGGCCGCGGCGAGGCGGGCGGCGCGCGACGCCTATCACCACCACGGCATCGTGCTCATCAACCCGGACTGGCTGCCCGGGCAGGGCGAGCGGGAGATTCTGACGGGGTTGGCCGATCAGGTACACGGGCCGAGGGGGACGGCGGCATGACTGGCAGCTCAGCGGAGCGAGAGATGCGAGACGCCGTGGCGGCTCGACTGAGGTCGCTTCTACCGGATGCTCGGATCATCCACGAGTTGGTCGTCGGCAATTGTCGGGCGGACCTCGCAGCGGTCCAGCCGGAGCGGATCACGCTCGTAGAAATCAAGTCGGCGAAGGACACGCTCGCCCGCCTGGACAGGCAAGTCGCCGAATTCTCCGTCGCGTCGCATCGCCTGATCGTCGTCGCCGCCGAGCGCTGGTTTGATCGGAAGCCCTACGACAATGGGCGGCCCCGCTTCGTCCCCTCGGAGGCGCTCAAGCACAGCGGAGCGATATGGCTTTATCCGGAGCCCGAGCCCAACACGATTGAGGCATGGTACGGCTGGCGATTTCAGTCATGGGAAGGCACGCGCGCCGAGCCGCACGCGGCCCGCCTGCTGGGCCTGCTGTGGAAATGCGAGCTGCTGGCCGAGTGCGATCGCCACCGGATCGTGGCCGGCCGCCGCACCAACATGGCGACGCTGATCCGCGACATGGCGTGGCACATGACCGGGGCGGAGATTGCTCGCGCCGTGTGTCGCCAGTTGCGGTGCAGACATTTCCCGGAAGCTGACGCGCCGGATCAATTCACGGCCGAAGAGGAGCGCGCGCTCGATGAGCAGCAAGCGGCATAATGTAGGTTGGATCATCCTGCGCACGTCGGGCGCGAAGACGCTTAAGCTTGCCGAGTCGCTGCGGGAGGAAGGTTTCGACGTCTGGACGCCGTCGCGGGTCAGTAGCCAGCGGATCCCCAGAGGAAACGGTCGGCGCAGCGTCGCTATTCCGATCATCCCCACGTTCCTTTTCGCCCGGGTCTGGCATCTGGTCGATCTGCTCGAGCTGGCCGCGATGCCCGAGCGGCCGCGCCGGGGACCAGGGGGCCGAAAGCCGGCGCATCCGGCATTCAGCGTGTTTCGCGACGGCGGGAGTGAGATGATCCCCGTTGTCGACGACGCCCAGCTCGATCCCCTGCGCGAGGCCGAGCGCCGAATCGCGAGCCACCGGATGAGGCAATATGAGCCGGGCGAAATGGTGAAGGTTCCCGACGGGATTTTCGGCGGGTTGGTCGGCGAAGTCGTCCGCAGTTCGCAGTACAAGACGAAGGTGTGCTTCGGGGGCAGGATGTCGGTCGAAGTTTCCACTTTCATTTTGAAACCGATCGGATGTATAGGGTCGTCCCAAGCCCTAAAGGGCTCGGTCGCCGATGCGGCCTAGTCGCGCAGGATGCGACAGCTGGGAGCGAGCGCGGGCAAGGCTCTGATACGCCCTCCCCAACAAGCCGTCAGGCGCGAATGCGCCGCCGGTTGTCCGAAGGATTGGTTCAAGATGGCCCGTTCGCGGCCCGACGGGCGCTGAGATATGTCGCGCCGGCCCGCCGATCCCATCGCGAGGCTCGCCAAGCTCGAGGCGGCGCGCGCCGCGATCGACGACACCGAGACGTTCAATGCCCGCGATATGGCGACCATCGCCGGGATGACTTGGCGCAACATGCGCGAGATAGTCGCCGCCGACCAGGACTTTCCGGTCGCCGTGCGCGGCTCCGAAGGCGTTCCGTTCGTGTTCAACGGCGCCGCGGTGCTCGATTACATGATTGCCAAGGCTCGCTCGGTCCAGGCCGATCGCGAGCGGCGGACGGACAGGGCGACCTTTCTGGCCGGGCTCGGCGCGCAGGCCGGTCCTTCCCCTTCCGGCAACAGCAAAGGGTCCGGTTCCGCTGCGCGCGAGCTGATGGAGGATGCGAAAGCGCTCTCGGCCCTGATCGATGTTCAGGCGAAGTTGCGGGCCGAGAAGGTGGCGCAGGGCAAGCTGATCGACCGGGCCGAGACCGAGGATTTCCTGTGGCGCTGGCTGTCCGGCCTGCAATCCAGCGTCCTCGCGATCGAGGGCCGGATCGACAAGGCCGGCAAGATCGAGCCCGACATCCGCACCGCGGTCAAGGACGAGCTCGCCGCCGCGCTGGTCGAGATGCGAACCGAGCTCGAAAAGCGGATCGAGGCGTGGAATGCACGGGCTGGATGAGGTCGAGGCCGATCTCGAGCGACTGAGCGACGGCGCGTTTCTCGCGAAGATCGACAGGGTGGCGGCGCCGGCGACGGTGCTGCTGACGCCGCCGGAAAAGATTTCGACGACGGAATGCGCGGCGCGCTACCGCTACATTCCGGACAAGGAGGGCACCGGGGCCTCGCTCTGGGACCCGAGGCTGACGCCGTACATCAACGGCATCCAGGACGCGCTCGACGATCCCGAGGTCGGGCTGGTGATCGTGCCGAAACCCGCCCGGGTGGGCGGCACGGTCGCCGGCGAGAACCACTTGTTCAAGCGGATGAAGTTCGGGCCGCTGACCGACGTGCTCTGGTATCTGCCGAGCGATTCCGAGGTGAACGCCTATGTCCGGCGCCACGTCGCGCCGCTGTTCAGCCTTCATCCCGAGCTGAAGGCGAGGATCGGTCAGGGCAAGTCGGACGACACGCTGAAGTTCAAGAAGGTCGGCGGCCGCCTCCTAGAATGGCTGCAACTGAACGACCGGACGATCACCGGCCGCGATGCTGGCTTCATCGCCGGTGACGAGATCGACGCCGCGAACTCGAAGCTGATGTCGACCTTCGTCGACCAGGTGAAGACTCGCGGCACCACCGCCGGCGCCAGCTTCAAAGGCTTCCTCTGCAGCCACATGGAGGGCGGCTGGGGTACCGGGATCGCGCGGGCCTGGACGGAGTCGAGCCGGGGCATCTGGTACATGCCGTGCCCGCATTGCGGCCTGTTCTCAAGCCCGTGCCCGACGGCGCCGAAAGGCATGCACATGGCCCTCCACTACGAGAGGCTGTCCGGCCTGAGCGACGATGACATGCTGGACCGCGTCGAGGCGACGACCGGCCTGCTCTGCCCGCATTGCTGGAAGAAGGCGGCCGAGACCGACAAGCCGGCGATGCTGCTCAAAGGGGTCTGGGTCCACGAAGGCCAGACGATCGCGTCCGACGGGACCATCAGCGGCGAGCCCCGATCGAAGCGCGTCATGGGGTTCTGGATCCACGGCACGATGTCGCCTTGGGTCAAGCTCGGCGATCTCGCGAGACGCTATGTCGCCGCGCTCGTTCTCTACGAGCGGACCAGGACGAAGAAGGCGCAGCAGCGGGTCAAGCAGGTCACGACGAAAGGCCTGGGCGAGGTCTACGAAGGCGCCGGCAGCGGCGGCCGGGCCCTGGACCCGGTCCTGCTCGCCGAGCGCGCCGGGGAAGGCGAGTTGACGCCGGAAGGCCTCGCGCCCGGCTGGTGCCTGTTCGTCACCGCAGCGGTCGACGTCGGCGGCTCGAAGTTCGACGTGCTCTGGCGAGGCTGGGACCTCGAAGGCCGCAGCCACGTCATCAAGCGCCGGACGATCCGGCAGCGCATGGTCAGGATCGGCGGCCGGCTCGAGCCCCGCGATATTCGCCCGGCCGAGCGCCAGGACGATTGGCTGGTGCTTGAGGAGGAGGTGCTTCGGCCCCCGATCCCGATCGAGGGCAATGAGGAATTCGGCCTTCCGGTCGCCGGCGTCGCGATCGACACCGGCGACGGGCACGTCACCTGGAAGGCGCGCGAGTTCGCCCGCCAGATGGCGCGCAAGGGATATCACTGGGGCCGCGGCCCGAAGCCGTGGCATCGGGTCCGGCTGATCAAGGGCGCGAAATCGGCTGCGGCGCCGGAGCTTCCGGTGAAGCCGCGCGAGGTCAATGTCGACGAGGAGGGCCGCAAGGTCTCGCCGTCGGTGCTGGAATACGACCTCGGCGTCCACAAGCTGAAGGAATTGGCGGTCGAGCGGCTCGCCGAAGCCGAGGGCGGGCCGGGACAGGTCACCTTCGCCGAGGGCCTGCCGCAGTCCTGCTTCGCCGAGCTTGCCGGCGAGGTGCTGATCGACGGCGCTTGGGAGCGGCGCGGCCCGAACGAGACGCTGGACCTGATGGCCTATGACGAGGCGGTCCGCCAGATGCTCCGGCCCGAGCGCGCCGACATCCACTGGGAGCCGGTCGAGCGCCGCCCGGTTTGGGCGCGGCCGGTCCGGATCGGGGCCGAGGAAGAGATTGAAGCGGGGGCGGGCCAGCCGGCAGCCCCGCGGCAAAGCGCGATCGACCGGCTGGCGGCATTGAACAGGAGAAGTTGAATATGTTCCCTTGGTTCATCGAGCGGTTGGCGTCCAGCTTGGCGCGCGCTCTCGGGCTACAGGTCGTGACTCGGGCGCGCGTCGGCGCGTTCGGCTTCGATCGCCTCTATGTCCAGCGACCGGGAACGCCCCGCGAGACCCGGCTCGGCTAATCCGATGGCGCAGACGATCGAGGAATTGCAGGCGGACCGGGCGGCCATTGTCGCCTCGCGCCTTAGGTTCCTCAACGGCGAATCGGTCAAGGAAGTCGGACGCGCCGGGCGCAAGCTTGTCATGAACGCCGTCAGCCTCAAGGATTTCGACGACGCGATCGCGGCGATCGACCGCGACATCGCCGCGCTCACCGCCGCTGCCGACGGGACGCGCCGGCGGCGCGCCTTCACGCTGAGCTTCGGATGAGCGATCTCGTCGCCGGCGGCGCGCCGGCTGGTACGGTAACGACGACCATTTCGGCGGTGCCGAGGGTGCGCGGCTCCAGTGCCGTCCCGACGCTGGGCGCTTTCCCCTATCACGCGGCGTCCTATGGCTCGAATGAGCTGGCCGGGTGGCATCCGCGCAGCCGCTCGCCGGACGCGGAGGTCCTGCCGAGCCGGGACAAGGTCGTCGCCCGAGCTCGCGACCTCGACCGCAACAACGGCTGGGCCAACGGTGGAATCACGCGCCGCACCGATGCGGTTATCGGCGCGAATATCCGGCTGCGGGCCAAGCCGGATTGGCGTGCGATGGGAATGTCCGACGAAGACGGCCCGATCTGGGCCGACGACTTCGGGCGTACCGTGGAATCCCTGTGGCGCTGCTGGGATCGAGACCCGAGGATGCTGTGCGACGTCGAGCGCCACCATCAGTTCGGCGGTCTCGTCCGGCTCGCCTATCAGCATTATGTGATCGACGGCGAAGCGGGGGCGCCGATCTACTTCATCCAGGATCGCGGCGGGATCATGTCGACCGCGGTCCTGGTCCTCGATCCGGATCGTCTGAGCAACCCCGACGGCAGGTCCGACGGGAAGGGCGCCGACGGTGTCGACATCCGTGGCGGCATCGAGCTCGACAGCTACGGCGCCGCGCGCGCCTACTGGGTGCGCAACGGGCACCCGAGCGACGTCGGCGCGAACTGGGACGGTTACAAATGGACGCGGATCCCCCGGGAAGGGCCGACGGGCCGGCCGCTGTTCGCCCACGCCATCAACAAGCGGCGGGCGCACCAGCATCGTTCGATGGGGCTCCTGACCTCTGTCATGGGCCGGATGAAGATGCTGGACCGCTACGACCAGACCGAGCTTCAGGCCGCGATCACCAACGCGATCTTCGGCCTCTATGTCACGAGCCCGTTCGACAGCGACTTCGTGCGCGAGGCGATGGCGCCGGTCGATGACGGCGAGTCGGGTTTCGATCTCGGCAACTACCAGTCGATGCGCGTGGCCTTCCACGAGCAGGCCGACATCCGCATGGACGGCGTCCGGCTCGCCCATCTTTTTCCGAACGAGAAGATCGAGTCGATCAGCGCCAACCGGCCGGCGACCAACTTCGCCCCGTTCGAAAGCGCGGTTTTGGGCTCGATCGCCTCAGCGCTGGGGATCAGCCGCGAGCAGCTTTCGCAGGACTGGACCGGGATCAACTATTCGAGCGCGCGCACGCTGCTCAACGAAATCTGGCGGGGCCTGCTCGCCGATCGCCATCTGTTCACCCAGGCTTTCTGTACCCCGATCTATTCGGCCTGGCTGGAGGAGGCGGTGGCGCGCGACCTGATCGAGGTGCCGGGCGGCAAGATGAATTTCTACCTGTTCCGCTCCGCGCTGTGCCAAGCCGAGTGGATCGGGCCGGGCCGGGGCTGGGTCGATCCGAAGAAGGAGGCCGAGGCCGCCGAGCTGCGGATGAGGCTGGGGCTCACCAGCCAGACCGACGAGTGCGCCGAGCAGGGCCGCGATGCCGACGAGGTGCGCTGGCAGCGCAAGCGCGATCAGGAGCAGAATGATCGCTACGGCCTGAGCGCATCGGAGCAGCCGCAACCCGCGAGCGCCAGCGCCGGCGGCGGCGAGCCCGACGATCCGGATGCGGCCGACGCCGCTGAGATGCGGGGAGAAGACGCATGACCGGCCCCAATTTCGCGCACGTCGCGTCGCGCCTGTTCAACGTTCCGCTGATGCTGCGCGAGGAAAAGGCCGAGATGCTGGTCGCGGCGCTGGCGCAGCGTCTGGGCATCGCGCGGCTGGAGCGGATGGGCGCCGATGCGATGACGGCGACGGAACTGAACGAAGCGGCGGCCTCGGCGACGGAGGGGGATCGGCCCCGAAGGCGCTATTACGAGCTGCTCGACGGTATCGCCGTGATCCCCGTGGACGGCACTCTGGTCCACAAGCTCGGCACGGTCGACGCCTGGTCCGGGCTGGTCGGCTACGACGGAATCATGACGAAGGTCCGCCAGGCCCGTGCCGACGCGAAAGAGGGCTTGGTCCGGGGGATCATCATCAATTACCACACGCCGGGCGGCGAGGTATTCGGCTGCTTCGACGCCGCTGAGGAAATCGCCGCCGGGAATCAGAAGAATTCGGGCGGCGTCCCGGTCTGGTCGATCGTAAACGACGAGGCCTGCTCGGCCGGCTATGCGCTGGCCTGCGCCGGCGACAAGGTGTTCGGCACCCAGACCAGCATATCCGGCTCGATCGGGGCCTACATCCTCTACGTCGAGATGACGAAGCTGCTGGCCGGGGAGGGCATCGAGGTCACGTTCTTTCGCGAATACGACCTGAAGGCGCGCGGCTCCGGCCTCGAGACGATGGACGAGGAGACCGCCGAGAAGTTTCAGGCGTCGGTCGCGCTCACCGTCGACATGTTCGCGCGCCTCGTCGCGGCCAATCGCCGGACCGTCACGCTGAAGGCGATTGCCGACATGCGCTCGCAATGGTTCGACGCGGCGGAGGCGCTCAATCTCGGCCTCCTCGACGGCATCATGCCGGAGATCGAGGTCTTCGCCAAATTCCAGAGGTCACTGGCCCGCCGGGCCTGACCGCTCACGACAAGGAGAAAGACCATGCGTTTCAGCCTCAAGCGGGGCAACGAACTCGCGCGCGCCGCCGCCAACATCGTTCTGGACGAAGAGCGCCCTGGTTCGGGCGCTGGCGATCCGCCCGCCGATCCTCCTGCTGATCCGCCCGCCGATCAGGCGCCTTCCGACCCGCCCGCCGACCCCGCTCCCGAAAGTGCGGCGACCGCAGCCGACATCCGTACCGCCGAGCGCAAGCGCGTGACCGACGTCTTCGCCTCCGACGAGGCCAAGGGCAAGGAGCGGCTCGCCGCCCGCCTGCTCGCCAATCCGAAGCTCGAGGCGGTCGACATCGTAGCGATGCTGCCCGACCTCGGCGCCGAGGCCAGCGACGGCATGCTCGCCAATCTCGCGAACCAGCCGAATCCGAAGCTCGGCGCGGGCGCGGAGTCCGGCGGCGAGAACGCGCAGGTCGCCGCGAGGCAGAGCTGGGACCGCACCTTCGAGCGGCTCGGCTGGGCCGGCGCCGACAAGAAGTGAAATCGGCCTGAGCGGCCGCAGACTAGGAGACCACGACAATGACCGTCATCACCCAGACCACGCTGCGCGACGGCTGCTATCTCGGCGAGGCCGCGGCGCTGAATATGATCAACGAGGAAATCGTCGTGCTTTCGGGCAGCGGCGTCGTCGTCCCCGGGACTATCCTCGGCCAGGTCACCGAAGGCGGCACCCAGACCGTCGCCGCCGCAGTCGCAGCCGCCGGAAACACCGGCAACGGCACGGTCGGCTCCCTGACCGGGGACGCCGGTACGACCGCCGGCACCTGGACCATTCTCTTCATCGAGCCCGGTACCGACGCGGGCCGCTTCGAAGTCCAGCGCCCGGACGGCACCACCGAGGGCACTGGCACCGTCGCGGTCGCCTATAACGGCGCTCTCAATTTCACCATCGCCGACGGATCGACCGATTTCGTCGCTGGCGATCGGTTCACCATCGCGGTGAGCCATGCCAGCTCGACGAAATATGCGCCGCACGACCCGGCCGGCGTCGACGGGCGCGAGACGGCCGCCGCGATCCTCTACAACCGGGTCGATGCGACCAGCGGCGACGTGAAGTGCGTCGCCACCGTCCGCGGCCCGGCGACCATCTTCGAGCCCTACGTCACCTACAAGTCCGGCATTTCGGCGGGCAACAAGGCCGCCGCCAAAGCCGCGCTCAAGGCGAAGGGCATGGCCTTCCTCCCGCAGCACGCCTGACCGGCCCTGCCCAGCTCACCAGGAGACACTCCGATGATCACCCTCGACATCTTCAACAACGACGCCTTCAGCGTCACGACCATGCTCCCGCAGGTCAACAAAATGCCATATCTGCCGGGGTTCCTCGGTTCGCTGGGGCTGTTCGATCCGCAACCGGTAGCGACCGATACGATCGGCGTCGGCCTGCTGCAGGGCCGCCTCGCGCTGATCCAGACCACCCTGCGCGGCGCGCCGATCGAGGTAGCCGAGCCCGAGGCGAAGAATGTCCGCCCGTTCATTCTCCCGCGCCTGGCGAAGGGCGACAAGATCAGGGCCAGCGAGCTCGCGGGCGTCATCGCGAGCGCCGGCCAGAGCGACATCGAGACGGTTCAGACCGTATTGGCGCGCCGCCAGCAGCGGTTGGTCCAGGATGTCGAGTACACCTTCGAGCACATGCGGCTCGGCGCGATCCAGGGCAAGATTGTGGACGCCGACGGCTCGACCATCCTCACCAATTACTGGACGGAGTGGGGCATCGCCGAACCCTCGGCGATCAATCTGAACCTCGACGCCACGTTCGACGAGAACAACCCTGGCGCCATCGCGACCGCGATCCGATCGCAGGTCGCCCGGCCGCTTCTTCGTGCTGCCGGCGCGGGTCCGACCGGTCGGGCGATCGGTCTGGCCGGAGACGCCTTCTGGGACGGCCTGGTCGGCGCCCCGGAGGTCCGCAAGACCTACATCAACTGGCAGGCGGCGGCGGACCTGCGCAATCAGGGACCGTTCGAGACCTTCCGCTACGGCGGCGTCGACTGGATCGACTATCGGGGTTCCGACGACAATTCGACCATCGCGATCCCGACGGACGAGGCCGTCGTCTTCCCAACGGGCGTGCCGGGCATGTTCCAGCACGTCATGGGGCCGGGCGAGACCTTCGAGACGATCAACCGGATGGGCGAGCGCGTCTATCCGCTGATCGTGCGCGACAAGGATCGCGATATGTGGGTCCAGCCGGAAATTTATGCCTATCCGCTGATGCTCAACACCCGGCCCGATCTTATCCTCAAGCTCGTCCGTACCTGATCCCGGCTCAGCAGAAAGGACTTTCGACATGGCGGACACATTTAGCGCCAAGGCGCTCCGGGGCTACACGCTCCACACACCGAAGGGATTCGTCATCTTCAACGAGGGCCAAGAGACCCGGTTCATTCCCGAGGACCAGCGCGACAAGCTGGTCAAGCAGGGCGTCATTGCCGACGACGACGAGACCGCCGCCCCCAGCGGCGAGTCCGACGGTCTCGACAGCATGACCAAGGCCGAGCTCCACGCCGAGGCGAAGAAGCGCGGCATCACGGTCGAGACCGACGCCAACAAGGCGGCACTGCTCGCCGCGCTTCGCGCGGGCGGCGCCGAAGCCCCGCCCGCTGACTGACCCGCCCGATGGCCGCCGCCTTGGAGGATTTCGACGCGTTGCTCGAGACGACGACTCGAACAGTCTTGGGCGAAACGATCGCCTACAAGCCCTTCGGCGGCGATCCGCTGACGATCAAGGCGCTGGTCGAATATGACGACCAGGAGCAGCCGCTGGCAGGATCGCGCGTCGTCGCTGGTGATTGCGCCGTCGAGGTCTCGGTCGCCGACATCCCGGTCTGGACCGGCGACGACGAGATCGTCCTGCCGCGCCGGCCCGGACAGGTTTTCCTGCCCAAGAAGGTCATGCTGGACGATACCGGAACGAGCTGGCTCATCGGCCTCAAGAAGAAGCCGGCCTAATGGCTGGAGAGCCCGCGCTCGACAAGGTGCTGTCGGCGCTGAAGACGAGGCTGGAGGATGCATTGACCGGGGTTCTGGTCGAGGCGGATCGCCCCGATGACAGCCCGTTCGGCAATGCCGAAATGCCGGCGCTCAACATCCGCTATCGCGGCACCCGCAAGACCATGATGACAAATTGCGAGGTCTTGAACGAGGCCAGCTTCGATCTGGACATGATCGTCGCGGTAGAAGCAGCGGCATCGAACGCCGCGCGGCTGCGCGAGATGGAGGCCAGCATTGGCGAAGCGCTGTGGGCCGATCGAACGCTGGGCGGCCTTCTTCAGGACTATGAACTGCAATCTAGTGCCGGAGACGAGGACGTGCTGGCCGACGATGGGGTCAGGCCACTAGACTTCACGGCCAGGTACCTGACTCAAATCGGTGACGACCGAACCATTTACGGCGCCGCCGGCGCCATCGCCTGACACCCCGAACCCACCCCGCAAGGAGACTCGAAATGCCCGACCCCGCAGCTGCGGCGACCGCCCCCCTGCATCTCCCGCCCGCCTCCGTCGACTTCAACGCGCTCCACGACGCGCTCAAAGGCGGCGCATCGCACGCCGAAGCGCTCGACGCGGCCGTCATCGCGGAGACCGTCGCGCTGACCGGCGCCGAGGCCGAGGCCCGCGCCGCCGAGTCCGCCGCCGTGGCGCCGAGCCTGCACGGCAAGGGCGCCGAGGAGCTCGCCGGCATCGCCACGATCGAGCAGGTGCTCCACGCCCTCGACCGCGACGGCAAGGTCGTCCCCTTCGCCGAGGCCGGAAGCATCGCCCGCCAGCGCGAAGCGATCGAGGCGAAGCGCGCCGGCACGCCGATCCTGCCGCCGACTCCGGGCGATGCCGCCGCCGACGCCGAATAGACACCGCCCAAGGAGAATCCCGCCATGACCGACCCCACCTCGATTCAGGCGCTCGCGATCAAGGCGCAGAGCACCCCCGGCACCTTCGCCACGCCGTCAAGCTCGACCGACGTCATCGCTTGCGCCAACCTGACGGCGCGGCCGCAGGCAATCACGGCCGAGAATCCCGAATATCAGGGCTCGATCCACCAGAAGGGCCCGTTCGTGCTCGGCGCGACCTGGGATGTCGGCTTCGACCTGATGCTGCGTGGCCCCGGCGGCTCGGCCCCGCCCGCCGCCGATGCCTTCATCTTCGGCCGCGTCCTGCGGTCGCTCCTGTTCACCGAGAACATCATCTCGACGGCGATCCCCGCGGCGCCCGAGGCGCTGGGCGGCACTGGCGCCACGACCTCCATCGCCAACCTCGGAGCCTCCGCGCTCGGCGCTGGCAATGACGACATCTACATGGGCCTCGCGATCCAGCTGGCCAGCCTCGGCACGATCGGCCAGCCGGCCTCGCTCGCCATGATCGCCGATTATGTCAGCACGGGCAAGCTCGCCACCATCGCCCAGACCGCGGGCAGCGCCTATACCGGCAACTACCAGATCCCGAAGCAGTCCGCCTTTACGCTCGCTTCGACCGGCACGCCGCCGAACCTCAGCTTCAGCCGGTGGCGCGGCAACTACCGCTACGATTTCGTCGACTGGACCCCGACCCGCGGCGTGCTCACCCTTTCCACCACGGGGCGCAGCAGCGGCAACGAATTCTGCCGTCTCAGCGTCTCCGGCACCGCTGATCTTTCCGCCTATGCCGCGGACACCTGCCCAGTGGCGCCTTCGACCCTCGCCGTGCCGCCGTACAAAGGCGGCAAGCTGCACATCGGGGGCATAGCGCTGGGCGGCTCGTCGGTCAGCGTCGACATCGGCCCGCGTTCCGCCGCGCCGCCCAATCCGAACAAGACCAGCGGCTCGGACCCGAGCCAGCTCGTCGGCACGAGGCGCAGCGTCACGCTCAACCTCAACCAGACCGCGCCCAGCGTGATGGACTTCATCGCCATGGCGAACGCCCAGACCACCTACAACATCCAGGCGCTCTACGGCCTCGCCTCTGGCAATTATGTCGGCGTCGGGCTCTCCGGCGTCCGGTTCAACTTCCCGGATCCGCAGGACGGCAGCGACTTCTTCGCCGACACGATCGAGGGCTATATCGACGATCCGAGCAAATCGGTCGCGATCACCTTCCCCTATTATTGATCCACGCGAAGGGGATTTCCAATGGCCGTACCGGCCTCAACCGACGAGCTGGAGCGCTTCACTCCGGTCTCGCTCAAGAACGTGCCCGTGCCGCCCGTCTTCCTGCTCCGGCCGGCCGACGGGCGGGAGCTGCGCAAGTTCGAATATCGCCTCATGGCGGAGGGGCTTCAGTACCACAACAGCGAGGCGTTCCGCGCCGAGATGCTGAAGGGGCTGGGGCAGCTCTGGTCGCCGGAGGATTTCGAGGCGAACAAGGCGCGGCTCGAATCCTATTGGGCGCTGCTCGACCAAGGCGGCGTGCCTGACCAGAGCGATGCCGAGGCGGTCGGCGAGCTGAACGCGCGCCTGCTTCGCGCCTGGCGGCCGCTCACCGCCATGGCCGCCGACAACAAGCGGTTCAGCGATGAGTCGGGCCGGATCGCGGCGAGCATGTTCGTGGTCGGCTGGACCGGGCTCGATGTCGCTTATGCCCGCGAGGACGGCGCCGTGCCGCTGGCCCGGATCGACGAGGTCGAGGAGAGGCTCGCCGCGATGGAAGTCGAGGCCGCGGCGAACAAGGTCGAGGGCATCGGCAAGCCCGGCACGGCGTGGATGGAGCTTTCCACCGCGGCCTACATGAAGCTGATCCTGACCCGGGACGAGGAAAAAAACTTGTCCTCGCCGCCGCCATCGAAGCCCGGCCTGAATGGTTCGACGAAGAGACCGTCGAAGCGAACGGGGGCTGCCAAATCGAAGGTGTCGGCGAGTTCCGAGTCTCCGCCGGCCTGATCTGGCGCGTCGCCAGGGACAGGGCGGGCAACACGCTCCAGAATGAGGATGGCGGCGATCGTCTGATCCCGACCGGCAAGCGGACCTTCGCCGAGCTGGTCGGGGCGCAGGACCGCAATCTGGTCCGGCTCTACCGGCAATGCGCGACCGGCTTCGGCCTCGAATGGCCCGACGGCCGCGCCCTGCTCGACCAGCCGGTCAAGCTGACCCGGGCCTTCGGCGTGACCGGCGCCACCCTCGAGAAGTTCAAGAAAGGCTGATTGCGTGGGAATTCAGGTCATCTTCGGCGCGTCGGGCCAGATGCAGGCCTACGAGCGCCATGTCACCCGCATTCTGGAACAGGCCGCGTTAAGGGCCAGCGATCTGGCCGCCCGTGGTGCCCAGCAAGTGCTGCAGGCCTCGATGCGGGGGGCCGGGCTCGGAAAGCTCGGCGGTGCGATCGGCTCCGGCTCCGACCGCCGCAAAGGCCGTGGCGTCCACGCCCAAGGCCGGGGCTTTTCGGCGTCCGGCTGGGTCTACGCGCGCGGCAGATCGGAGCGAACCCAGGGCGCGCTGGAAAGCTATCTCCGCGGCGCCGAGATCACGCCGAAGAAGGGCCCCTTTCTCTGGATCGCGACTCGCGAATTGCAGCGGATCGTCGGTCGCGGCTCTGAACGCCGGCGGATGACGCCAGCCCTTTACCGCAAGCACGGGCTTGAGCGCCGGATCGGGCCGCTGATCGAGATTCCGGGCCGGCATGGCGGCGAACGGTTGCTGGTCGTCCGCAATGTCAGCGTCGACCGTTTCGGCCGGACCGGCGGGCGCCACGGGCCCAGACGGCTCCCGCGCCGGCTGGGCGGCGCGCGAGCGAAGGCCGAGCAGGTGGTTCTGTTCGTCGGCATCCTTCACACCAGCCAAACCGCCCGGGTAAACCCAGACGACATCTTTCGTGACGCAGCAGCGGCCTTGCCGCGGCTCGTCGGCGAAGAAGTCCGCGCCTTGACCCGTTAGCCTCAGGAGAGCGATTTGCCCGGCCAGTTCCCGGAGTTTCCGGCCTTCATCCGCGCGACCTACGACGCGAGCGGGGATGGATTCGCGGAGTTCGTCCGGCGCGGCCGATCGGCTGGCGAGCAGGTCCGCGACTCGCTACGGACCGCCGAGGCCGAGATCAGGCAATTCGCCAGCCGGGCCATCTCCCAGCCCATTAACCAGAGCGGCGCTTTCAATCTTGGCACGCAAGAGATGCGGGCGGCGTCGGCCGCCGCCGACGCCCGCGCCGCCGCGCTAAGAAACGCCGCCAACGCCGCCGACGCGCTGGCCGCACGCGAGGCGCATCTTTCCGGCGCCCAGCAGGCTGTCATTCAGGCAACCCGCGCCGAAGCAGCAGCAGCCGAAACGGATGCGGCTTCTCAACGGGAGCGGCTCCTCGTCTATGAGCAGCTTCAGGCCGAAATGAACCGCACGGCTGCCCGTACCGGCGCGATGATCGGCGCCAATCACGCGCTGGCGACATCGCAAGGCGTATATACCAACAGCGCCCGCGCCTCCCGCTTCGCCATGGTTCAGGTCGGCCAGCAGCTGCAGGACGTCGCGATCCAGGCCCAGATGGGCACTTCGGCGCTGACGATCCTGGTCCAGCAGGGCTCCCAGCTCGGCTTCGCGATGTCGCAGATGACCGGGCGGGCCGCCGCGTTCGGCCGGTTCATCGCGGGGCCGTGGGGCACGGCGCTTTTCCTAGGTACAGCCGCGGTCGGGTACTTGACTACCGCGATGAACCGAAGCGCCGAAGCCGCTGATCTCGCGAAGCATGCCACGGACGGACTCTCGACTGCGCAAAGCGCGCTCGGCAATCTCTTCGATCTCACCACGGGCAAGCTTCGCGACCAGAGCGGCGCGCTGCGCGAACATATCGAGCTGATGCGCCTTCAGATCCAAGTGACGGCGATCCAGCTGGAGCTGGAGGGTCGCCGACAGCAGCAAGAAGCCGCGCGCCTGTTCCGCGAGGGAATGGAGCCGGTGTCGATCGGCGAGACCATCGGGGCGCTGGGTTATCGGGGCCCGGGCGGGCCACGCGGCGCGCTGGGAGTGGTCCAGCGTCAGGCCGAGGAGCAACGCAATCTGCTCCGCAACATCCAGAGCGCGCAGCAGGCGATGGATGCGGCTACCACGGGAGCTGCGCGCACCCGGGCAGCGGCAGCGCTTCAGGCCGCGCGCGATGCGGCTATTGCTGCGGCGCGTCGACCGGGCTTTGGCACCGCCGGGGGGATCAGCCCCGAGGATTTCATTCAAGGCGTGTTGGGCGATGCCCAAGGCCGCGCGAACCAGCGAATCGCCGAACTGACAAGGCAATCCCTCGAACGAGGCCAGCTTGACCCGGCGCTTCAGAACCGCGGCCGGGATCGACGGGAGCGCCAGGACCACCGCCCGGAACAGGCCGCAGCCAGCCTCGAACAGATCCAGCGGCTGAACGAGCAATGGGACGAGCAGCCCCGGCTCGTCGATCGCGCCGTCCAGGCCGTGCGCGAGCTGGATCATATTCTGACCGAGGCGCAGCGACGCAAGCTGCCGCGGTTCGATGAGATGCGCGCCGGCGCCGAGCAGGCCCAGCGCTCGATCCGCGAAGGCCTGATCCGCCAGATCACCGAGGGTTTCAGCGAGGCGCCGAAGCTGATCCAGCGCGCCGGCCTTGCGATTGAGCAGCTCAACGCCGCGGCCGAGCATTTCCCGCAAATGGCGCCGCAGATCGAGGCGGCCGGGCAGGCGGTCCAGAACGCTCTGCTCCGGCCCTACCGCGACGTCCTCGAAAATCTGGTGCAGCAGGCCGACCAGCAGGACCTGATCGCCCAGGGCCGGAGCGCAGAGGCGCAGGCGCTCGGCGTGATCCGCCAGCTTGAGGACCAGCTGGGCGACATCGGCGAGGAGCGGCGCCGGACGATCATCGCCGGCACGGTCGCGCTCGAGGAGCAGGCTCGGCAATACGAGATCATCCGTGGCCGCCAGCAGGCCTATCTGCGGGTCTCGGAATCGGTCCGCAGCTCTCTGGTCGATATCGTCGCCGATCCCAGCGGCACCGGCGGCGCCCTGTCGAGCATCACTCAGGCGTTCAATCGCCTCGGCGCCGAGATGACGGTCGAGAATCTGTTCGGCGATATATTCCGGCGCCTCGACGACCGAGTCACCGGCCGCGACCGGGTCCGCGAGGAGAATCTCAACTATGCGTCGGCGATCTCCAATCTCCGAACCGAGATCGGCACGCTGCGTGACGCCGAGGCCCAGCACCGGCAATCGCTCGACCAAGTCATCGGTTCGCTCGGCCGGTTCGAGTCGGCGATCGACAGCGCCGCGGCGCACCTGAGCCGGGCGCCCGGTCTCGTGGCTGCGGCCGGACGGGTGCTGCCCGGCCTTCCTGTCGCTGGACCGATCACCAACACCTACAGCCAGCATCTGGCGCGCGGCAGCCACGGCCTTGACATCGCCGCCGCGCTCGGCACCCCGATCACGACCCGCGCCTCGGGCCGCGTCCTCACCGTCGGCTATGACTCCGCGAGCGGCTACAACGTCATCATCGATCATGGCGGCGGCATCGTCAGCTCCTATTCCCACCTGATCCGGCAGTCGCCTCTGAGGCAGGGCCAGGCGGTCGGCGCCGGGCAGCTGGTCGGCAATGTCGGCGAGACCGGCCATGCCACCGGCCCGCATCTCCACTACCGGGTCAAGGTCAATGGCCGGGACGTCGATCCTGCGACGTTCCGGTTTCCGGAGCAGATGGCGCAGGCCGCCGCGCAACTCACGCGCGCCCAAGCCGCCCTCGACCCGGTGCTGCGGGGCGTGGCCGCTCTCTATCCGCGCCTCGCGCAGTATCTGCCGCAAACCGTGATCCGCCGGGGAACGGCGCGCGACGGCCGGCAGCTCGAATTCTATCCGCCCTGGGAGAGCGACAACCCCTCGCCCGGCAATTTGACCGTCGAGCTGTTCAACCGCCGTCTGCGCGGACGCAATCTCAGCGACTCGATCGGCCTCGACATGCTGCACTATCTTGGGAGCAGGACCCCGCAGGGCGCGGCCGTCGATCCGACCTATCGCGCGCTGAAGGATGCGATGATCGAGGCGATCCGTACCGCGAATCGTCCCTGGGACCGCGAGGCCTATGGGCAGGAGAGGCGGGCGGGTCTGGCGGGGGCGTCCTACGATGCCTGGCTCGAAAACAACCGAGCCGACGCCTATATCCGCGGGCTGGTGTCGCCACGAATGAATCCGGAATGGCAGCGGCCCGGAACCTACACCCCCGAAATGCAGCGCATCGGCCAGCAGATCAGGCAGTACCTGCAGACCCCGGCCGACGACCTTGCGACATCGGCCGCAGGCGCGGCGACCGGTCTTCGCGACCTCAATTCGATCATCGCCGGGCTGAGCGACGTCGCGCCTGGCGCTGCGACCTCCCTTGCCACGGTCACCTCCAATGTTTCGGCGATGCACGAGACGGCCCATTCGCTGGCCGTAAACGACAACGAAATCCCCGGCGCTACGATCACCGGCCGCCGCGGCAACATCGCCGCCGCGACTGCGGACCTCGACCCGCGCCAGTTCGCCCGGCTGATGGCGACCGAGCTGGCCAAGCGCGTCTTCGGCGAGGAGTTCGGCGCTCGGATCGGCGGCGCCATGGCCGATGCGCTGGAGGGCGCCGCGGTCGGGAGCCAGTACGGCAACCTGCTCCGCGGCGCCGGCGTCCGCGTGCCCAACGGCCTGGCCGAAGGGATCGGCGCCCTGGCCAACAACCTGATCCCCGGCTTTGCCCAGGCCGCGGGCCGGGCGATGCCGTTCATCGGCGCCGGCATGGCGATCACCTCCGGGCTGAGCCACCTGTTCGGGATCAAGAACCATGCCGGCGGCCTGTTCGGGATCGGCGGCAACATCCTGATCGACGCGCTGACTCCGGCCAAGCGCGGCAGCGCGACCTATGGCGGCGGGACCAGGGGCAACAACAAGGCGTTCGTCACCGCGTCGTCGGAGGCGCTCGACTCGGTGACGGCGACGATCGAGCGCATCGCCGAAGCGTTCGGCGCCTCGGTCAATGTCGCGCTCGGCCATGCGAGCATCGGCATTCGGAACGGCAGCTACCGCTTCGATCCGACCGGCCAGGGCATCACCAAGACCAAGAAGGGCGCGATCGACTTCGGCGAGGACCGGGAGGCCGCGGTCCGCGCCGCCGTGCTCGACCTCATTCGAGACGGCGTGATCGAGGGGCTGAGGCAGGGCAGCCAGAACCTGCTGAAGGCGACGAAGGACATCGATTCCGGCCTGCAGAAGGCGCTCGACTTCGAAGGCGTCTTCACCGACCTGAAGCGCCGGCTCGATCCGGTCGGCGCCGCGCTCGACGAGACGGACAAAAGGTTCAAGCATCTCGAGGCCGTGTTCAAGGAGGCCGGGGCGAGCGCCGAGGAATATGCCCAGCTGGAGCAACTCTACCAGCTCGAGCGCACCGATGCGGTGAAGCAGGCCGGCGAGGCGATGACCTCGGCGCTGAAGTCGCTGCTCGACGACCTCACCGTCAACAACGACGCCCGCTCGCTTCGGGAGCGCCTCGCCGAGGCCCATGCCCGCTACGACCCGCTCGCGGCCCGGGTCGCCGCGGGCGACAAGTCGGTCGATTACGACGCCTTCGCCGCCGCGGCTCGGCTCGTGGAGCAGCTGACCCGCCAGATCGAGGGCTCGACCAATCCCTATTTCGAGGTGCTGGACGAGATCACGAGGCTGACCCAGGGCGCGCTATCGGATCAGGAGAATCTGATCTCGATCGCTTCCGCCCGCACCGGCGTGCTCGGCGGCGGCACTGCAGCGACGGAGCCGACGGTCTCGGCGATCGACCGGCTCGGCGGGCTGCTGGTGGAACAGCTCGGGGGCGAACTAAGCGCCGTCAACGACAATCTCGGCTCGCTGATCCGATTAGCTTCCGGCACCGGTGGAGGCAGCGTGTCGAGTTCCTTGCTCGAGCGGCTGAATTACTGATGGCCGTCATCCTGGCCCAGCTCTCGCCCCGGGACCCGGCGACCGATACGCGGCCCGTCGTCCGGGTCTCGTCGCTGCAGGACCGGCGCGTCACCGCGCTCAATTCCCAGCGCTGGTTCCCGGCGATCAGCGCGCTCCCGGTCCAGACCATCCGCCTCTTCGACGGCGACTTCTCCAGCGACGTCGAGCCCGGCTCGGCCTCGCTGACCCTGGAGCTCGACAAGATCCTCGATTCCAACGTGCGCCGCTACCTCTGGGCCGGCGCCGAGGTGATCTTCTACAAGGGCAACGCCGGCGACGCCTGGCCCTGGACCCAAAGCCTCGTCGGCAAGATGACGGGCTGGGAGGCGAAGGGCAACCAGCTCAAATTGACCGCCAGCGTCGATACGGAGCCGTTTGAGGCCGAGGTCCTGACCCTCGCTTATGCCGGCACCGGCGGCGCCGAGGGCGATGCAAACCTCAAGGCCAAGGTCAAGCCCTGGCTGTTCGGCCGCGCCCTCAACGTCGAGCCGGTGCTGATCAACGCCGTCGACAACGTCTACCAGTTCAGCGCCTATGGTCCGATCCAGGCCGTCACTACGCTGTTCGAGCGCGGCAGCGCCTTTCTGCCTTCCGTCGGCGACTATGCGAGCTATGCCGCTCTGGTCGCGGCGACGATCCCGAACGGCAAATACGGGACCTGCTTGGCCTCAGGGCTGGTGCGGCTCGGCGCCCCGGCCTATGGCGTCATCACCGGCGACGTCGACGGCCATGTCGAAAGCGGCACCTTCCTTCGCCAGACCGGCGCGATCATCTCCTGCATCGCGACCCGCGCCGCCGTATCTGCCGGGTTGCTCGACACCGCCTCGCTCGCCGCGCTCGATGCCGCGATCGCCGCGCTCTGCCCCGCCGGCGGCAACATCAACCTCTATCTGACCGAGCAGACCAGCGTCCTCGGCATCGCCCGCCGGCTGGCCCGGCCCTGCAACGCCCAGGCCGGGGTGTCCTGGATCGGCAAGCTGTTCACGGTGCGGGTCTCGATCGGGGCGTCGGCGATCACCCTGGACGGGCAGGGCAAAAGGCTGCCGCGCGTCGCCCAGAGCGTCGAGGCCGACGTCAGCCCGCCTTACTGGCGCATCGTCATGGGGGGCCAGCGGGTCTGGCGGACCCAAAGCTACGACGAGATCGCGACCAACGCCCCGATCGTCGACCGGGGCGCCTATTCCGCGACCGGGGTCTATCGCGAAGGCAATTTCGTCCAGGATCAGGGCCTGAACTGGTCCTACGTCAACACCACCGCCGGCAGCGGCAACGCCCCGCCGACGCTGCCGGCCACGTCCAACGCCTATTGGAAGGCGTGGCTCGGCGCGATCGTCAATCGCCAGATCCTCGACCGGGCCGAGAAGGTCCGCCTGATCGCCGAAGTGGCGGGGCTGGAGACGCGCTATGCCGGGGTTTCGGCGCGCGCCGCGGCGCTCGGGCTTAGCACGACCGCGGCCGCGACGGCCAAGACGAACTTCACCAATTACCTCAACGCCCTGTCGCCGGCCTGGAACGACGTCCAGCAGGACACCGCACTGGCGGCCAGCCTCTTCGGCGACTTCGCCTTTCCCACGGGCTGGGGGTTCGACCTCGTAAGCTTCACGCAAAGCGGCATCTGGTGGACCGCCACGGACAACAGCAGCGCCGCCTACCAGAAGGTGGGTCGATCGGCGACGGCGGGAACGACCGGCAACTACACGGCGGGCTTCGAGCTGAAGAAGGATTCGACCGGCGCGGCGACCCGAGCGGCCGGCAGCCTGCTCCAGACCACGCCGGGGACTGTGCCCTACGGCCTCGTCCAGGTCGACAGCCAACTCGGCACGGTGACCGACACCGATGGCAGCCCGGTCGACGCGCAGTGCGTCGCGATCGACGACGACACGTGGTTCGTGACGGTGACGCAGGCGATGACGTCCGGCACGACGATCGACTTCGGCATCTATCCCGCAATCGGCACTGGATCGACGCAGAGCGTTGCAGCCACCGGCTCGGCAGGCATCGCCAACCCGGTGCTGGCGCAGGGCGGGTTCGACGCACTCGGCCGGTCAGCTTTGAACGCGCGCCGGCGGGCCTATATCAACGAGCTCGACCTGCTCGACAAGGCGATCAGCGAGGCCGCGCCCAATGTCGAGGTGCCGGGCTCGATCCAGATCGATGCCAATTCCGGCAACACGACGACGACGACGCTGCCGCTCGCGGTGCGCTGCAAATGCTGGATCGGGAGCGTCGACCAGTCGGCCAATGCGGCCTGGTCGATCGCCGTTCCGGCGGGGATCAGCGCCACGATCAACAATACCGCCGGCCATGCCGATCGCGGCGTCGTCACGATGACGGCGGCCGACGCGCCGGGCAACATCATCGTCAACTGCACCCCGCCCGGCTATGGCGAGCAGACCAGGCAGATCCCGGTGACCCGCAATCAGGCCGGGGCGCCGAGCGGCGGCGGGGCGGGCGCCACCTTCGTCTCCGACGGGACCTTCCCGAACGTCACCAGCGGGACGCTCGCCGACATTTCGGACGTCATGACGATCCGGTCGACCGCGGGCGGGACGTTGATCTACAGCGCCAACATCCGCCATCTCCCGAGCAGCGGCAGCGCGGCCAACGTGATGGGGATCAAGGCTCGCTACCGGACCACGGCCGGGCCCGGAGCGTGGAACGATTTCGCCGCCGAGGTGACCGGCAGCGCGAACGGCGTCGACGGCGAGACCGGCCTGCCGACCAAGGGCGTCGTCGCCATTGCCGACACGACCAAGACCGGGCTGACCGCCAGCACCGATTACGACGTCGTGCTGCAGGGCCGGCGTTCGTCGGGGTCCGACACCCTCGTCATCTCGAACTCGTCGTTCGTGGTGAGGCAGACGGCATGACGAAGGATCGGTTCTTCCGGCTGGAAAGCTCTACGGCGCAGGAATTCGTCATCATCGCCGGCGGCGAGCCGGGGCCCGAGCACGGCATCGACCGGCGCAAGTGGCCCACGATCACCGAACTAAGCCAGGCGGAATTCGAGGCCCGGAAAGGCGAGCGCAAGCCCGATGCCGCCGCGGCCGAGGAGCGGCGCCGGGCGACGAGGATCCAGTTTCTCACGCTGGGGGAGATCGAGGACATGATCGACGCCAGGATCGCGGCGTGGGAGGGGGAGACCGGCCATGCCCGATAGCGGCCACCAGCTGAGCGCGTGGCTCTGGACGATCCTGGCGAGCTTCGCCGGCGCTCTGACCGCCCTGTCGTTCCGGCCGTTCAAGAACATGACCCGCGGCGAAATCATGCTCGCGCTGACCGTCGGCGCGTCGTTCGCGATCTTCGTCGGGCCGCTGGTGGCGCACTGGCTGTTCGGCGACGGCCCGGTCGACATCCGCATCCTCGGCGGCGTCTTCTATCTGATGGCCTCGGGCTCCAACATCCTGATCCCGATGGCGGTCAAGAAGCTGGGCTCGCTGCTGGGGCAGAAAACCGGGGAGGGCGAATGATGTTCTGGCCCATCCTCAACGTCGCCTGCGGCTCCATCGTCGCGGCGATTCTCACCTACCGGCTGGCGATCGAGCCGCACACCCTGACGCTGATGGAGCGGGTCGGGATGGGGATGGTTGGCGCCGGCTGCATCCTGACGATCGGCCCGATCATGTCGGTCGCGCCGACGCCCTATGAGGACTGGAGCGGGACACTTCTGCGGATCGGCTGCGCGATCTTCTTCGTCGGGCAGCTGCTTCGTCACCGGCATCTGAACGCCGCCGCCAAGCGGCAGGCCCGGCGCCACCTCAGGCGCTGAATCTAACCGAGGAGCACGACCATGCCTGATGTCGCGAGCGCGCCATGAGCGCCAACAATGCGCTGGTCTTCGAACCCATCCGCCGCTGGCTGGACGCGGACGGCTATACCCCGGCGCGGGTCTCCTTGCTCGACGTCGCGCTGGCCCGGTTCCGCGCCAAGGCTCCCGGGCCAGACCGCAACAAGCTCGTCTTCGATCAGGTGCGCGACTGGCTCGACGAGCGCGGCTTCACGGCCGAGCGCATCGCCCAGCTCGACGCGGCGCTCGCGGACTATTCCAAGACGTGGTTCGGCCAGTCTGGCGGGCAAATCGGAGCGGTGATGGCGGGGCTCGGCGGGGCGGGCCTCGCACCCCTCATTCCTGCCGCCTCGCCGATCCTGTCGTCCGGTTTCGCCGATCAGGCGGCCGAGGACCGCTTTTTCGAGGCGGTGCGGAAGTCGGGCCTCTTCCCCCGCGGCCTTGACCAGAGCCAGGTCGACGGGATCAAAGCGAAGTGCGCCGCCTACGCCATCGCCCGCTGGCCGCTCGCCTATGCCGCCTATGGCATGGAGACCTCGCACCACGAGACCGGCGCGAAGATGCAGCCGGTCCCCGAGGGAGGCCGCGGGCGCGGTCATTCCTACGGCCGGCCCGGCAAGCATCACGGCCAGATCGCCTATGGCCGCGGCGACGTGCAACTGACCTGGGACTACAATTACGAGAAGGCCGACGCCGACCTCAGGCTCGGCGGCGCGCTGATCGCCAATTACGAGCTTGCGCTGCGGCCCGACATCTCGGCCCGGATCATGGTCAGCGGCATGTCCAAGGGCTGGTTCACCGGCAAGCGGCTCGGCTCCTATCTGCCGCCGTCCGGGCCGGCCACTTACGCTCAGTTCAGGGAGTCGCGCCGGATCATCAACGGAACCGATAGGGCGGACCTGCTCGCCGGTAACGCGATGAAGTGGCAGGCGTGCTTCCAAGCCGGCGGGTGGCGGTAATGGCCGAGTTTCCGGAGCGCGTCGGCTTCTTCGGCTGGCTCGATCGCGTCGGTGAGCGCCGCATCGCGCGCGCCAAGCTGAGGCTTGAGCGCCCGCCCAACCTCCGCCTGCTCGCCAACGTCATCGGCTGCTCGCTCGTCTCCGGGTTTCTCGGCGCTCTGGCCGCGCTATTCGTCATTCCCATACCGCCCGAGAACAAGGAGCTGATCATCTACATGCTCGGCCAGCTCTCGGGCTTCGCGGGCGGGATCGTCGCCTATCACTACACCTCCAAGGCTGGCGAGGCGGAGCTGGACGCCACGCGGACCCAGAACACGGGCAAGCTCGCCGACGCGGTCACCGCCGCTCTCGCCGCCACTCCCGGCAACGGACCCGCGCCGGCGGCGACCGCCGCGGCCGAGCGCGTTGCCGGCGCGGCTGAGGCCGAAGCCAGCGCCATCGAACAGGAAGCAGGAGACTGAGATGCCCAAGCGAACCGGAGACTTCGAGATCGCGGCCCTTCGCAGCGACTTCATTCCCGTCATCACCCCCGTCACGAAGGAGCTGATCGAGGCGATCGCCGGCTCAGCCTTCGACGTGATCGACGAGGAGGGCGAGGACGAGCGCAGCATCCGCATCCGGCTCTTCTCGTCGCGGCGGGCCTATAACAAGGTGGAGGCGGTGTGATGTTGACCCTTCTCGCAATCCTCCTCGCCCAGCCCGTGAGCTGGACGCCGTTCAACGATCACCTGGTGTCGAACGCTCAGGCGCTCGATGTCTGCGCGGAACGCGATGACGTCGATGGCTGCATGGCAGACGCCCATAGGTCGATCATCTGCTCCGGCTATCTTGCCGCCAGGCGCCCCGACGTTGACCAGCGTCTGGAAGCAACCTGCATCCGCATCGTCTGCCGCTCGGAATATGCCGATGACGAGGTTGGGCAGATTCGCGCGCGGTATTGCCGCCCGGCCAACCGCGCCGCCCTTTGCCGAGCCGAACGCATCGCCGCTCGAGAAGGCCTGATCGGCGCCGCGCCGACGAACGAGGAGGCGCTGGCCGGGATCGGAGAGGACAATCCAACGCCCATGTGTCGCAAGGAGACCAGACGATGAAGAAGATGATCCTGCTCGCGCCTATCGTGGCGCTCGGCCTGTCCGGCTGCGCAACGGTGCAGCGGACCCAGACCGCCGTCACCCGCGCCGTCGACATGCTGGAGGGCGTGACGGCCACGGTCGACACCGTCCTCAACCGGCCCGGCCCGCTCGCCAACACGCAGGTCGACGAGAACCTGATCCGCAGCGCCTACACCCGCTTCGACCAGGGCCTCGACCTGATCCGCGCTCTGCAACCGCGGCGCAACTCGCCGGTCGCTCTGCGCGTCCGCCAGGGCGTCGGCATCGTCCTGCGAACCCTTCACGCCGCCTACGAGGCGCAGAAGATCGGCAACGCGCCGACCGTGCGGCAGGCGCTGGGCCAAGCCCGAACCGCGCTCGCCGACCTCACCAACGCCGTCCAGAGGAGCAACTGACATGGCCGGTTTCGACATCAAGGCTCTCGCCAACACCCTGATCGACATCGGGCAGACCGCGGCTCCGCTGCTTCTTCCCGCTGTCGCCGCCGGACCTCTGGGGGCGATCGCTAACAAGGCCATAGACGGCCTGCAGAACACGCTGCTCCATCCCGATGTGGCGAGCGATCCCGACATCGCGGCGCGCGCGACGGAAACGCTGGACCAGCTCGTCGCCCGCGTTGAGGGCAAGGCGCGCGATGTGATGAACGAGCTGGGCGATGGTTAGACCTGCTTCTCGCGTCGTCGCGGCTGAGCCATGACCGCCACCCCGGCCCGGATCGGGCTGATCACCCAGCAGTTCCGGACCGTCGAGGCCAAGGACCCGGCCGTGCAGGCTCGCTACGGCAAGGATGCGCGCGACACCGGCGCGGAACCGGTCGAGACCTTCTTCGACGACATGGCCGACGTGCAGGCCGTCTGCGACGAACGGCTCAAGCTGCTGAAGCGCGACTATCGCCGGTTCCGGCAGACCACCAACAACCTGGTCGATTTCACCGGCGCGCTCGACTTCAGCCAGAAGACGCCGGCGGCGACCGTGATCGACACCGACCGCGGCGCCAACCTCAAAAGCGCGATCGTCGAGATCAGCCTCGATTCCGGAGGCAACAAGACCACCATCGTCACCTGGGGCTCGGCCGAGAGCGCCGACGCCCTCACCATCGCCGGCGACACCGTAACCGCCGCCGCGGCCATCCCGGAGATGATCTGAAATGTCCGAACTCAGCACCGCCACCGCGGCGACTTCCGTCGCCTCCACCGACCGCCTGCCCGCCCTCGTCGGCGGCAACTTCCGCGCCGTCCCGTTCAGCCTCACGGTCTATTATGGCAGCGACACCTTTTACCACATGAACGGGTCGGGCCGGATCGACGGCAATCTCAACCTGTACGGAGGGACGAGAGCGATCGACTTCTCGGCGACGGCGGGCGGCAGCGTCGATTTCAAGATCGAATCCGTCTCAGGCTCCAGCATCGGCCAATTGTACGCCGACACGTTCAACTTTCAGCGGGCGTCGGGATCGACGACCCACTTCATCATGGGCCTCACCGGCAACACGTCGATCCGGCCGCTCACCTGCAGTAGCTGGGTCAAGCCGGCCTCCTTTACCGTCTCGACCCTGCCCAGCGCGGCGACGGCCGGTGCCGGTGCTCGCGCCTACGTCACCGACTCCAATTCGACCACGTTCAACGCGACCGTCGCCGGCGGCGGTGCCAACAAGATCGGCGTCATCTCCGACGGGGCGAACTGGAAGATCGGCTGATGGCGATCGCGCTCCCCTTCTGCGTCGTCCCGACTCCGCTCGGCACGGTGACCACCGGCAACGAGCTCGCCGAGAAGCCCGCCGCCCATCTCGGCGAGTTCAAGGCGAGCGGGCTGGCCTGGGGCTCGAGCGGCAATTCCAACCTCTGGGTGCGCGGCAATTTCGGCTCGGCCAAGCCGATCAACTTCGTCTCGGTCATGGCGGCCAATGCCCAGAGCGGGACGTCGATCCGGGTCAGGCTCGGCGACACCCAGGCCGAGGTCGACGGCACCGCGGACTATGACAGCGGCCTGCTGCCGTTCATCTCGCCGCCGATCACGCGCGACGACGGCCTCTATCACAGCCACCTTGAGCTGCCTTCTCTCCAGACCGAGCAATGGTGGCGCATCGACATCGGCTCGCACAGCGGCGACTTCGAAGCCTCGATGCTGATCATGGGCCAGAAGCTGACCCCGGCGAACTTCTACGAGCCGGGCTGGGAGCGCGGCGTCGAGGATCTCGGCGATCTCGAAATCTCGCCCTACGGCGTCGCCTCGGAGCAGCCCGGGCTCATCTTCCGCACCCTTTCGATGCGGTTCGGCTGGATGAGCGAGGCCGATTACGAGACGATGTTCCGGCCGCTGATCGAGGCGCTGGGCAAGCGCGGCGTCGCCTACTGGTGCTTCGATCCGGCCTCGTCGACCTACCGCCAGGCCAAGTCCTATCTCGGCTGGCTGCGCAACGCGCTCGTCGCGACCCACAGCCGCAACACCCCTTCGGGCGTCCGCTACCAGCAGCAGTTCGACCTGTTGAGCATGTTCTGATGGCCCGGTTCGCGATCGGCCATGTACTCGAATGGGTGGAGTGGCAGGACAGCCAGACGACCTTCACCGGCTGGACCCTGACCGAGGACATCGACCCGGACCTGCCCCGCGCCGGCTCGATCGTGAGCGTCGGCTTCCTCATCCGCGAGAATGACGAGGCGATCCTGATCGCGCCGCACTTCGGGGGAATCAACGCTCAGCAAGTCTGCGGCGCGATGACGATCCCGAAGCTGGCGATCACGAAAAGGCGGGTCTTGCGGGAGGCGTCAAAGCAGCCGGCCTAGCCCGCTTCGTCTTCCGCTTCCGCTTTTATGGGCAACAGGCTATATGCTAGGGCCGGGATGCTGTGCCGGAGTGGCTGAACGGTGATGTGCGCGGAAAGCTACAGCCTATAGGGGCGCACCCCTGGCTGGCGGATCGAAGGTTCGAATCCTTCCAGCGTCCCACCTTCCTCCGCCATGATCGTCCCGCTATGGGATCGCGATGCACGTCTTCATCGCCATTCCCTCGGACGGCCAGGTTCATGCCTGGTTCGCGCAGTCGCTCGCCGCGATGATCGCCCGGGCCATGGCCGAGGGTGTTCCCTCCGGCGCGAAGCGAATCCAGCCCCGCCTCACCCCCCGCTTCGAGATCGGCAAGCTGCCGATGGTGCGCAACCGGCTGCTCGCGCTGGCGATCGAGTCCGGCGCCGATTACACGCTCTGGCTTGACAGCGACCACATCTTCCCGGACTGGGCGCTGCTGCGCCTCCTGCTCGCCGACCGCGATGTCGTCGGCATCAACCAGCCCTCACGCTCGCGGCCGCACTTCCCGACGGCCCGCGGCGTCGATCTCAGGCGGCTCTACGGGGCCGAGGAGGACGCCAAGGCCGGGCTCGTCGAGCAGGTCTCGCAGATCGGCTTTCCGCTCGTCCTGATGCGGATGAGCATCATAGAGCGCCTCGAGCGCCAAGCCGCCGCCGAGGGCCGCGAAGGCATCTTCCCGATGTTCGACTTCACCATGACCGCCGATCCCGACGTCTCGATCGGCGAGGACACCTTCTTCTGCAAGCGCTGCGCCGAGGCCGGGATCGACATCTACCTCGACCACCAGCTTTCCTGGGCGACGTGGCACATCGCAGAGCTGCCAGTCGGGATGCGGGAGGCGCTGGGGGATCGTGCCGCGGCGGAGGCGGCGGGGAAGGTCTGAGCGCGCTGGCTTTCCATCGAATAGGGAAATGGCTTGCGCTTTGAGTATGCAAGTATATTCCCGAAATTGACCACCCGGGTCAATTCGAAGCCCTCATTCCCCCGAATGGGGGTGGCCGGGCCTTTCCATCGAAGGGGGGTATGGTCAGCGAGTCCGACGCTTCATGGCACCACCCGTGTTACGCGCCACCCCAGCTCGCGCGCGAAGGCCTTGGCGGCGGTGGTCCAGCCCCAAGCCTCCATGGCTTCCGCCTTCATCGGGTCATCCTCGGGCGACCACGGTGGCTGAGGCACGAGAGGCAGAAGATCGTAGGACGAAGCCTCGACGGTGACGAGCACGCCTATCACCCGCGCCTCCCTGATCTCCCCCTCGCCCTGCCGCGTCGAGCAACCGACCGATTCCGCGATCCAATTGCCGGCCGGCGTCTCCCACAGCCGAAGCTCCGTCCAGCGGTCCTTGCCGCCGTCCTTCCGCTGCGTCGTGTACTCGCCGATCAGCTTTCCATCGAAGTGGAGATCGGGGCCGTGCGAGCAGGCGAGGCGGATGGGGTTGAAGGCGGAGGTCAACGCTCGCCGTCCATCAGGTCGTGGATGGGGCCCAGCGGGCGCTCCGGATCATCCGCGAACCCTGCCTGGTATCGGCTTCCTCGTTGACGCAATGCCGTACCTATCGCGGCGTTCACGCCCTTGATCTCGTCAAGCAGCGTCCGGGCCTTTTTCTTCCCCATCTTCCCTTCCTTTCCCTGCCGCTCAGCGGCTTTCGTCAAGTTGCGGCCAACGCTCGATCACTTCAAGATCGTCGGCGCACAATTCGTTCTCGTCGCCAATGCTGCACCACCCTTCGCCTCGGCTGCCGTCTTCTTGCCGCCAGCCCCGAGCCTCGCCGATGCATTCGAGCTTGACCATGTCCGGCAGCATCCCGTCGCAAGCGTTGGTCGCCAGAACGCGGTGTCGGTCGGTTCCGTCGCGGCTTACGATGTCACCGACCCGAATATCTGCTGAGCCTCCGCTCATTCCATGCCATCCTTATCCGGCCGCAGCCTCACAAACCGGGCCTGCCTCAGCGCGCCGGCCTCGGTCACCTCCATAGCAGCGACCTCAGCGATTGTCCCGACCAGGCCGGCACGATCGCGCCACAACGCCATCCGCTCGGCGTCGGAGAAGCCGGCCGTGACCCGGACCCGGCGGCCGCGATAATCGAGCAACAGCGCGCCCAGCAGCCATTCGCGGCCCGTCTGCGGCACGGCGCCGACGATCGCCAGATCCAGCGTGATCGCCCTCTTGATCCGCTGCCACGCGGTCCCCGGTTTCCGCTGGCAGGTGGCCGCGGCCTGCTTCGTCACAATCCCTTCGGCGCCGGCGGCGATGAACTCGCGCGCCATCCCCTCGATTTCCATCGGATCGGGGCTGTGGAGATAGGCCCAGGGCATCGGGCGGACCGCGGCGTCGGCAATGCCCTCCAGCATCGCATCCAGCCTGGTCTTGCGGGTCTCGAGCGCGTAGCAGCATTCCTCGCCGCGCCAGACGGTCATCGGCATGGCGTCGAAGAGATGGACCGTGCCGGCGTCGCCGTTGCCGCCCCGGGCCTGAAAATGGGCCAGCGTGGCGGCGAACGAGCCTTCGACGACCCACTCCCCATCGAAGAACATCGGCACGCAAGCCTCCCGCTCCAGCCAGCGCAGCCGCGCCGCGATATGACCGGCTCCGTGGATCGGCGTTCCCTCGCGCGTGACGAGCTCGCCGGCGATCCAGAGCGCCCGGATGCCGTCCAGCTTGGGCTCGACGACCTGGGCGCCGACGACGCGGCCGGTCCA
>Ga0207677_10000111_pt1:0-5000 | contig 66506 bp, 32 predicted proteins | sample KBSMisM42_FD_184311 | JGI IMG/M metagenome (GOLD analysis project Ga0207677, IMG submission 184311) | Miscanthus rhizosphere microbial communities from Kellogg Biological Station, Michigan, USA - KBS Miscanthus M4-2 (SPAdes) (version 2) | ecosystem: Host-associated > Plants > Roots >...
CATATAAAGTTTCCTTTGTGTTTCAACGCTGCCGAGAGGTTCAAGATCCATGACGCACTGGATACGCTGTTCAATTACTACTACATCTACTGTTACGCTATAGTATTTCTATGGGCTTCTTCACAACACTAACAGTCATCAGCATTCTGGTTTTTATAGCGCTTTAGATGCTTCTGCCCGTAGTTGTAGCTGTAATGCTCTAATACCTAAGTAGCAAGCCTCTTCTTATAGCTCTTATTATTTATACACCATCTATGGTTCTATGCTGCATATGCGGGTTTGCTAAAACCATTTTTTTAGCAGGAAATAGCCAAATTCCATTCTTAATACAAGGCCGCAGGTCAAGGATAAGGGAATCTGATTTATGATACATGCCTGGAGCTATTGTGATACAACCCAGATTACTTTTCTTTATTTACTGATGAGTGTTCATCAATGGAGAGAGATCCTACTCAAACCCTACTCAGTACAGGTTTAGGGATGCAAACTTTTTCACACTCAAACACAGACCACGACTTCTTGAAAATGAGCTTAGGCAACTTCTCACCTAGTTGACTAGTCACATCTTTATCCGCTGGCTTCCCTCTCTCCATTCCTCCTTCGGCTTTGAAGTAGACATTGAAAGCGTATATGATACTTTCTAACTAGAATGACTCCAGCTAATCTTCTACTAATAGGTACTACAAAAGAAAAGAGCGCACTTAGAAAAGAGAGTGTCATTTCGAAGAAAGGCAAGGCGGATAGGAGATCAAGATCACAGTTGTGCTCATGCCATTAATGCTGCCCAATCCACTCTTAGATCTCTTCCAGCCCTAAATTCCTTAACCCATTGCCAAAAAGAGATGGGAAAAGAACCTCCTTTTCTTACGCTCCTCTTTCTCAGAGAGATGGTGAACTTGCCCTACGAAGCTGTGAATGATAACACGGGAGGGGTACACCACAAGAATCTCTAAAGATTATGGAGATTCATCAAAGATTACGAGAATTGGAATTACAGCAAACCAGGTATCAGATCTTATCATTTGTGGTCCTTAGAACGTTGAAGCGGGTTGCAGGACTGGTACTTGACCATTATGAGTTGCAGGACTGGTACTTGACCGTTATGAATAGTAAGAGTTCTTTCTACACTTGTAGATGCGTTAGGTATGTAGTAGTGAATTTTCTCCCATGTGAACTTCAGAGAGATTCGTTAGATTACCAACAGATAAAGGAATTGGACCTTAAAAGCAATTTCCAAAAAAGTTCAACAAAACGTTGCGTTTAAGTCTACCTATGGTACTAGGAATCCTTCCACTCAACAGGCAACGATCCATAATAAACTCAGTTAAGCCGATCAAATTTCCTATTTCTAAAAACCTATCACGAAACTATTCTTAGCGAATAACGTGCCTTTACTAGTAGTCCTATTTTACTGACCTATTCCATTGCTTCCTACCAGTTCCGATCCAAATGCCTACTCCTCTACTCCTATGTTTCACAAACCTGCGGCCTATCCCTTACCAAGCTACCTAATAGCCCTGGCAGTAAATAAACTAAGTCCCAAACCTTATTTATCTTCATTGACTCCATCTCATCCAGCATGGCAGCACGCCATTTCGGGTCCTTTTTAGCCATAGAAAAGTAGGTTCGGATTCTTGAAGAAGTAACTGTCAAAGCTTTGTTGGGATAGCTTTTATCGAGCAAGTAGTTAAGGACTAGAATGAGTGAAGAGGAATACAAATCCACCCAGGGAGTTAGATCTTACCTCGCTATGAAGCATCCCAGAAGCTGGAAAGCCTCGTTATTAAAGAGCGTTGGTACAAGACCAAAAGGCACATGCACATCATGGATCCTTTCTTTTCTTCCTCTTGTTTTACAGCATAAAGTATTGTAAAGAGTTTATCTGTTAAAGCCCTATGCGAAAGAAAGTAAGGTGTCAGTGCCAAAGCTTCTTCTCAAGCATCAACACATCAGACGAATAGGAATCGAAAGCCAGGAAAGCAACATCAAAGACTGGAGAAGTAGGCGAGTCAAGGCAAGGAATTTCAGTTCTAGTATTTCTCGTTGCTAGGTAGGTCTCACTATCTCTTCATTCAGTAGTTGAAGCTTATCCGTAGAGAAGTTATGTTACAGAAGTAGGAAAAAATCTATCTACATTTTCATTCACTTGAATTCGTAGATCAATGGTTTACGGTTACCAACTCGCCCCGGGTGGGTTCTAGGAATGAGAGCACTTATGTATCGAGGGGCTTTAGCACAAAATGAAGTAGCTAGCTAGCTAACTAAGCTATGATGGAAGGACGGGGCTAGGGCAATAAAATCATTGAAATACCACTAAGGCCGGAAAAAGCAAGTGCAAGTCCCGATAACTGGAAGAAATGCCTACCGTGCGTAGTACCGATGTACAACCAAGACTAAAATTGGACTAGACCCTTTATCTTGGGCTCGTTCCGAGTAAGGATTCTTTTGCCTACCTCGATTCAAGTTCCGACAAAGACAGGGAGGGAGCTAGTTCTTCCAAGGATGGATAAGCACTTTCTTTTTTTTTGATGTTGAGATCCATAGTTGCCATAGAGAGTCAGTCCATTTCGTCTGGGTGGAATTCATGTACTGCTATTATGCCGGATGAGGATCACTGTGTCTTGTATTTTCTATAACATCATTCTAGAAGTAGTTGCTCAGTCTTTGGTTCCTTTTTCTATTCATTTTAATAGTGTTGACTCAAATTAAGACCAACAGCCATCATACTAAAGAATTGTTGACAGAAATACTGATGAGCTTCATAGGATTGAAAAGAACGTCCGCCCACTGCGGAATGGATGGTACTTCCACTAGCTATAGTTATAGTAGTTCCACTCGATGTGGATCGCGCCCATGCTTGCTCAGCTCCAGGATCAGGCTCCTCAACCTATTTTCAATAAGTCATCTGGTCTATGTTGTTGGAGTTCCGCATGACGCCTTAATCCCACCTCTGTGTCTAAGGAATAGCCTTTTCTTCTTTTTTGTTTTGTTCGTGGGAACATGTAAGATTAGCAATGGAAATTTAGCTACGGCCGTCCCTGAACTCTTGCGACATTGCCAATGGGCATTCGCACTATGTATGGGCGATCCCTCCCTATATGGATACCTCAGATGTGTGCCTACAAAATAACCAGGGAATAGACTGATCGAGACGAGGTGACTCACAAACACAGACGAATATGCTTCCGCACTAGTAGCAAAAGCAGTCGTTGTAGTTTCGCCAGCACCACCCACCTGTGATGGCACGGAGAAAGAAGCATGATATTTCCCGGGAAGATGAACTGACTTCTGGATTAGCGGGACTGGGGAAGCGGACGTAGAAAGCCTTTTCTCCCGGTAGGTCGGTCAGTATGTCCTTCCCTACCCTACCAGCATGAAATGACAGATGGTGGAGCCACACATTGGCCGATGTCTTGAGCAGCAAATAATGGTTTATTGGGCAGCGAGGCGAGGGTCTTTCCTTTAGAATTTAGGCATTATTTTGCCCCTTGCTTCCGAAAAAATAGTCAAGAAACACTTTTGTAGTTCGAGTCTCCTCTCATCTCTTTCCTTTTATGATGTGTTAGTGTGTGTATGTACTTTCTGTTCAATCCAGTCGCTCCAGATCTGCCTGAGACAAAGCCTATAAGATCGTTATTAAGTAATGAATTTGCAAATAGAGAACTATAGGAATCAATCCAATTCTCGTTCTACAACAAGAAGAAGATCCATGAACTGGAACGGATGGAAGATAGCACTAGAAGTAAAAGAAATATTGAAAGGTGCGAAGCAATCACATCGCAACAAATAGGTATGTATTACTTTGAGTTTCTCGCTGAACTCCACTGGACACCGACCTCCTAAAACTGACCTCTCTGCTAATTCGAATCGAGGCTTACTGCCGCTTGGTACTATACTTCTTCCTGCCAGACTCTTTCAATACCCAGCCCTCTTAAGTGTTTTCAAACTTGGCTAGTTTCTTCGAGAATGGAAGCTTTGTCCTACGGCCTGCAAATTCTTCTGCTCCTAAAGGAAGTTTCTGACCCAGCTTTAGATGATAGAGGATTTGACAAAGAGACCTCTTCCTGCCATACTGATCGACTATTCTCTTGAAATGCCATCTCATCCTTCGGCCTAGCTTTTTCATTTCTTCCTTATTGGAGAATTCAAACTGTTTCAAAAGTTTGGTACAAAGTATATACCAACTTTCCTGGCTTCCCTAGAGGTTGTATTAAAGCCGGCTTGCCTAACAGCCTGCTCTTCTTTCCCAGACGAGCGAGACGGATTGTGGATTGAGTTTGAGTTCTTTTGCCGCTTGCGATTGATTAAGTTACATTACCTGCTGCACCGAGCATTGATTTGAACGAATTAATTACCAGACTTATTGGGGAGTGTGTACGACTTAGTGGAGTGTTTCCTTTTTCATAGAATCAGAGCAGAGGATTGAATCGCATGAATGGGTTGAGCATTTTCATAGATATACCCTTTTTCTTAGGCATCGATTCTAGGATTGAAGAAAGGGGAGATTTCCCACACTTTGAAAGATTCACCTATTGGGTGGGGCGTGTTTGAATTACCTACCCGGGATTTTTCATATTAACTGTAGCTAGGGAATTGACTGACTCTGATTAATATCTTTGTCTAGCATTTCCAAATTGCCTCAAGACTGATACAGATTTTACGGAGTTAATTACCACAGGGCGGCTTGCCCTAAGAGTATAGTTAAGTGGGTCAATTCCCAGAACAGACAGGGTTTAGTCAGTTCATTGACTAGTAAATGACTTGATCCACTCATTAGCATTGAGTGTTGTCTGTAATTTACTATATTATATATAGTAGTAGTGATGAGCACTTTTACCAGAAAGAGTTGACTGAGTTAATGGATTCGCTTGTTGGCTAATCTGAATCGACTTACTTAAGTGTGGTGTTACCAGGCTTGGAAAGAAAACTTCTTTATGTGTTTGATTTCCCTAATTTACTGGTTGGCCACTCAAATACCTGCCAAGCATTCCCAATCTCTG
>Ga0207677_10000111_pt1:12500-66506 | contig 66506 bp, 32 predicted proteins | sample KBSMisM42_FD_184311 | JGI IMG/M metagenome (GOLD analysis project Ga0207677, IMG submission 184311) | Miscanthus rhizosphere microbial communities from Kellogg Biological Station, Michigan, USA - KBS Miscanthus M4-2 (SPAdes) (version 2) | ecosystem: Host-associated > Plants > Roots...
GTTAGGCACTCGATTGGATGTTCCCGTACGTACTCTAGAAGCAAGATCGCGAGACGTCCCTATAACACATCGCTGACGTCCTCAAGGCTTTCGTTGTCGAAGAGTGAAAGATCTCACAAGTCCTCCATACGTCAGTTTCTATTCCAGCCCAGCAACGAAGGTCGGTCTGCAACATTCCCTGGTACGAGTATGCAGCGTAGTGACTAGTTGATTCTTCAATTCCTTGAAGCCCGTTGCGTAGTCCGTGTCGAGTTGTCCAATCCTTTATCAATAGGTACAACGGCAATCAGCGTCCTTCAATTCATGCTAGTCGTTGAGAACTCAGCATGTCGTCGTATTCTGGCGAACTCCGAACCGTTGTTCCGAGTCAAGTAGCAAAGCTAAGGGTAGGACGAATTATCAAAAATGGAGCATTGCCCTGCTTTCGTGTCGAGAAGCAGAGTAGCAGATGACTTTCCCGAGGTCACAGACGTAACTCAAAAAAACTCATTCCTTTTGAATTAATTTCGAATAGTTCTTATCTTTGAACCACTAACATCCAAGTATCAACGATGCGCGAGACCTTACAAACAATCTGGTAAGCTTGAGTGGACCGACTGAGATCTAAAATACTATGGTTAGGAACAGCTTGACTTATCTCAACAAGTGCAATTTCTTTCAGGCTTATTCACTGAAATATTAGAAACCCTTTTTTCTTTCTTAATGACTTCGCTCTTCACTTACTTCATATCCAACTATTGATAGCCGGCCTAGTTTCAAAGGATACCCAGGGCGCTAAGCATGAATAGGAGACAGTGAAAAACAGCAATCAGTATAAGAACGAAAACAAATAGTAGAAAGGAGTTAACTTGGGTATAGGTTTCTAGCTTGGGTGGGAGGACTCACTCACTAGGGAGGTAGCCGCAAAAATAGGAAACATAGGGAGTAGCAGCAATTTCTAATAGGAAAGTAGGTGTAAGCAGCTACCCGATAGAAGTCTAACGAAAGTAGGAAAGAGTTTATTGAGTGACTTGAGGATAACGAAACCACTATCTATATAGATAGGATTTCCTATGCATAAGATTTCTGAGTAGTACTTGAAGCTTAGCACTAGCATTGGCATTTAGTAGTAGTTCTGGCAATGAGTGACTACCTCTATATACCTTGCTCAGGGAAAGGAATAGGCATATTTCTAAAAAGGATAAGCTGGCAAGCACAGGTTTCTAAACAGGAGTTAGGTATGGGTTGTGTGATTTGAACGACCAAGTAACGGATACAAGACATAGGCCCACTATAAAAAGGAGTTCATTTTTGCGTAACGGTGCAGTACCGGTATATCCATATGGTTTAGGTCAAGTAGTTGGATAAGCTGGATAGGTCAACAAGTGAGTACGTTGAGGGAGCCGTAGTTGATTTGTTTTTTCGTTTTCACGGGCAGAGACAGGTATAGTTGTTTTTACAAGGGCTATTGTTTAGCCAATAGAGACATATTGAATAGGTCAATGCTAGGAATATGCAGTCACAGATAAGATAAGTAAAGAATAAGTGAGTATGTACGAGTCAACTCATAGGTTTAGTAGGGCTACTAGAAAGAGGAGCTTGGGACAGAGCTAGCAAGATATGAACCACGAGCAGAGGTTGTCCCTTGAAAGAAGCACCGACCGGAATAACAGGTATCGAGATATGCATCTGGATAGGTTGTTTTAGCTAGCTAGGCATTTGCTTGTGATTAATACTTCTTAAGGTAGTTAGCTAAGCAAGTATGTATTCACGGAGAAGCAATGGTATAGGTTGAGTAGTACCGGTTTAGAAAGCTAAGTAAAGTATTTCAAGTATGCATGCGTGATAAGTCAAGCAAAACCCGGACGGAGTGGGAGAAGAGATGGATTTTTTGATTTGTTAGAGGAAGGAGATGCGGTGTAATATGTGTATGTAATAGGACTAGAAAGAGGCATGTATGGTATAAGTAAGGAATAGGCTTTCACAGAAAGGCATGGAATAGCTTAGAGGGATAGTATTTAACAAAGAAGCACGTACCGGTATAGGCATCTGGTTAGGTCAACAAGTTGTTGGTTGGCATTCAAGGTATGTGTAACGTTAAGAAACAGGTGCTAGGTATGAACGAGTAAGCTACTAAAAATAGGCGAGATATGGTTTCAATAGCCTAAGAGTGGCATTCATGGAAAGGGATTCACAGATAGGCATTCAGTGGGCATGGGAAAGTCAAGTTATGTATGCAAGAGACAGGTATGCACGGAATAGGGATAAGCGAGCACCGGGAGAGATATGCCAGTAATAGGACTAGGTTTAGAGAAATAGGCATATGTGAATAGGGCTACTAGATCATTAAAGTATAGGTTTTGGGTAAGCTCGCTCATATCGAAAGAAGAAATCGAAGGAAATGAAGCATAAGCTGACTAGGTCAAATCCTAGGCTGTTTCGATAGACAAAAGAAAATAGAAAAAAGTAGTGAGTGAGAAAGAAATAAGTAAAAAAATAAAAGACGACCCAGACGAAACAATTAGTGAAATCGTTCTATTTCCTCCATATCCTCAAACATATGCCTATCCCCGCACATGTTCTTACTCGCATATTGGACTTACGAAAGGTAAGCCTTATTCCCAGCTATTTAACTCAAAAAAAAACTCTTCACAATGCTTAACGCCCATATGTTCATTCTTTCTTTGCTTCTCATGTTTCCATGCTCCTTTCTGGTGGCAGGAGGCAAAGAAGAGACATAATGGAGATAATGATGGTTCAAATCCAACCATTCCTTGGGCGTGGTTCGAGCGAGAATTCAATGATCAGTATTTAGATGTTATGTCTCGGGAAGCGCTTCGACAGCAATTCGTTAGCCTAAAACAAGGGAGTGGTACTGTTCAGGACTACAATATGAAATGCGACAACTTGATGAGGTATGCTCCCGACATTGTGGCAGATGACTTCCGCTTGCGACGGCAATATCTGGAAGGGCTTCATCCCAGATTTACACAAATAATCGACCTTCCTGAGTGAGACTAGTGGATCTGATGGCACATGCGCTACGAGTGGAGTCATATGAGCCTAGCAAGGGTCAGCAAAGCTTTGTTCTCAATGTAAAGCCACGAGTTGATGGATCATCAATCAAGGCCAAGTCAGTCAATGAATTCCCCGCCATCAGCAAATCCAGCTAAGCAAAATTCTGGCGTTGTGAATTACGAGAAGGTTTGGTGTCGATATTGTCAAGGGAGACATCATGAGTCAACTTGCTACAGGAAGAATGGCACTTGTTACAATTGTGGTGGGCTCGGTCATTTCGCTAGGGAGTGTCCCAAGCCAAATTCAAAACTCATGCTTGGAGACCGAACCAAACCGATGACACAGGGAGTAGTGGCGAGAGGTGGCGGTACACAACAGCCGAGAGGTCGTGGAGGTCCCATCTCTCAGCGGGACGTGAGATTTGGAGGCAGAGGAGGCGCGCGAGTCACAGTTCAGGCACATCACAGCGAGGCTGGGGGACCAATCGACAGACTAGATCAGACAGATGACACTACCGTGGCCACAGAACTGATAGCAGGTATCTTCAATATTTCTGGGTGCTTTGCTTACGTACTGATTGATACTGGATGCAGTCACTCAGTATCATCTAAAGCTTGGGTCAAAAGATGTGGGCTGGCGACAATAGAGAGTGGAAAAACAATGTTGATCGGAACACCCACCTTTGAATTCTTCATTCAGGAATTGAGGTGTTCATACCTTAAGATACAGATTGCAGGACGAGAGCTAAGAGTAGACCCAATAGTTGCAAAAGCAGGACGATATGATGCTGGGCTTGGAATGGTTGACTATGCATCATGCCACGATTGATTCGCAGGAAGGTGACATTCCAGAAACCGGGGACTAAGCCATTTTCATTGCAATTCAGACAAGTTGGTGATCGAATCACGACAATCTCAGCTTTACAGGCACAGCATCTAATCGAGTCAGGTTGTACCGCCTACCTTGTATCAGCCATGCAGACGAAATCGGAGGTCAAGAACCTATCATCTATTCCAGTGGTGTCAGAATTTACCGACGTCTTCCATGAGACTCTACCAGGATTACCGCCTGAACGAGAGGTTGATTTATGCATCGAAACCAAACAAGCAACGGATGGAGCAACTAGCGCGAAAGCCGTTGCGCGTTTTGGTTTGCTTTATCCGCCATAGTAGAAAGAATAAGCTGCTTCTTGTTTAGGGCGGGCTATCTTGACTCTTGAGCCTGAGAGGGAGAAGGCTTCCCGCGTGGGCGGATTAGCAATCCCTAGTCTTCCATAACGCGTATTGGACTTATGTTTCCTCCTCCTCGAAGATGATGGATCTATCTGGTCACCGAAGCTAAATGGACCCGAGCTGTTGATGACCGAATAGAAAGGTTTATTTTCAATGGCAAGTCCTAGATGATGTAGGCTTTGCTTATCCTGGCCAACCACAAAGTACGCATCTCATGTGCAAAGAGACGATCTTCCGTCATAGACTATAATAAATAGTAAATGGACCGATCACCAGTTTATTGGCTCGTTCATTCACTCGCTGGGTAAGGAGGCTGTGACTTACAAGATGTCAAAGGGAAACCATTGTGGAAGTTCTTCGGTAAAGGGCTTTAAGCGAGTAGGGGTAGCTGATACTACGGCAGGGATTCGCGAAGAGCAACGCCTTACGATGTTCATGACCAATTGGTCAGCATCTAGCAAGAAAATGGATGCGTCGCCGTGGCTTATGACTTTCGAACCCTTTTATGCCTTTGATACCACCCTCGGTAACGCACTAATAGACCCCGCTGTTGACTCACGTTGGATTCAATCGATTGCTTTCCGCATTTCTAGCCACGTTTCAGCCCTATCCTTCTGTTCTTTATGCAGTAGTTGGTTGTTTATGGCCAGCCAGCCTAGAGACTAGGGATAAGATCAAGCAATAGCCGGCATTCAATTCTTCTTTACATCTGCAGCTCCAAGAAAAGAATCAGAAATTGAACCTTTCCACCAAGAGCCAGCCTATAGTGAAATTGGTAAGTTGAGGGCGCTAAGCCTTTTGTTTAAGATGAGTAAGGGCTCCTTTTTTTCACACAACCGGGAATAAGAATAATCCGAAAGTCGCTAGATTAGGAAAGCATAGGATCGAAGTCTTGAACGGACTCATTCACTGCCTCAGAATATGCCCACGCTGCGCGCCCTTGACATTTTGCATCACTGTACATCTTTTCTCCATTAGCCCCACACGAACCAGATTTGCTTTTTGAAGCACTAGAAAAGCCAAGCAAAACTCCAAAGTGCCCGGGCCTGCGAAAGCTGAATGAGGGTAGCCTCTCAATTCCTTGATATTAGTAGGAAACGGCATCCCCAGTATGTCTTTTGTTTTGGCGGGATACACCTTAATCCCTTTCTTTCGTACTCAGAATCCGAGGTTAGAATATGCTCGACTGATCCTATTTCACTGTCACCACCTTTGCTTCTTCGGTTGATGAGTCTCAGGTGACTCTATTAGATTCTTGGGTCGGGGAGTTTTCAGTTTCTCTAGTGGGAGAAATGGTGTTTGACAGGAGGGCCAACAGTGTTAAGAAAAACAAAGGAGATTCTGGCAAGAGCTGGGATACATAAAAACCAAATGCTTAATGTAGGGGATTTTCATACTGTCAGATCAAGAAGGGTTAGGGGAACCATTCAATGCCAGAGTAAGCTGGGATTAATACAGCTTAATTGAAGACTTCTTTCTCTTTTTACCGAAGATCATTCTTCCCGAATAGAGTACGCGTAAGGATCTTCACTTTTTTATTAGTAAGGAGTAGCGAAAAGAGACTTTCTATTTCTCAGAAGCCTGCCTCCATCTGGCAGCTTTTTTTCTCACGAAAGACCCTTTGACTTGATAGCCAGAACGCCGATGAAAGAGAACGGAAGGAAGTGTACCGCGTAAGTAAGTCTCCTAAAAATAAGTAGTAGCCCTATCCGATTCATTCTCCTATGCCTACAGATCGATTTTGAGCCGATGATCAGAGTGTTTGTTTGGAAGGAGGTAGTCCCATGTAAGTGGATGTAGGCAGATAGCCTTCCCTTGTTGAAGAGGCTAGTCTTTGTTTCGGATTCCCATGTTGACGAAGAAAGTGCCCGAGCTATCACATTTCTGAAATTTCTTATTCGAGGGATTTTGATGTTTACGATTTGCGTGTTTGGGTGAACCTTGACCAGCCTCGGTATCTAGTGAGCCAATGAAATTTTCTTCCAGAGAGGAGCCTTACCTAAAGAAGAAACTATGCCCCTGGTTTGAAGCGAGAAAAGACAGCCTTTACCATCTTGACGATAACGAGTCACTAGTCTACAACGTAAGCAGATTCCTGAACTGACCCAGCTCTACTTATGCAAGTCCGGCACAGACAATTCACTTATATCTTGAGTAGCTAGCTATATAGGATCTAGAGAGCTATCTTCTTTGTTGAATGCTCTTTGAGAGTAGTAGAGCCAAGAGGAATAGTACGTTGACCAGTGCTACAAGTTTGGAGTTGAAGCCCGAGCGTTAGCGAGTTTCTTTTTCACATGAGATGTAGGCAAGCACTGAGGTAGCCGATTCCACTCCGAACTCCGCGCCTTTCCATACACTCTTACTCCAAACCATTTGAGAAAAGCATACTGCGTCTTATTGCCAGATTAACGTCCGGGCCAAGCACGCACCGATTGCACTCTGACCTTATCTTGTCAGGCGTAGACGAGACAAGCAATGAAACGAAGAATTTACTAGTGAAGCCCAAGAAAAGCGGAGACAAACCCAGGAAGAGATCTGATCGAGAACGCTGCGCGCCTTTTCCACTTACGACAATATACGAAACACTTCATGATATCGCAAAACACAACCACAATCTAGATCCGTCAAAATGTGAGTTGGTAGCCCGCCCGTGCAACTTAGAAATGTGGTATAAGAACAATCGGGCAACATCGGGAGCAGTAAATGGGTTTACCGAGTATAAAGAAGAGCTGATGTTAGAACGCTTCAAAGCCCGGCTAGTAGCCAAAGGTGCGGAGCAAAGAGGAAGGAGTAGATTTCACAGACACTTTCAGCCCTGTTGTTCGACCCACATCAGTACGTGTTGTACTTACCATTGCCTTATCTTTTGGTTGGCCATTACATCAATTGGATGTCAATAATGCTTTTCTGCATGGTGACTTGGAAGAGCCGGTTTACATGCTTCAACCACCGGGTTTGACTGATCCAACCTATCCACAGCATGTTTGTAAACTTAGAAAGGCGCTCTATGGCCTTAAACAGGCTCCCCGTGCCTGGTACAACAAATTCCAAACTTGCTTGCAATCACTAGGCTTTCATTCTTCTCAATGCTTCGCCCTTCCTTATTCCTCTTCGTCTTGGTATGATACTTTCCTAAAAGCAAGGATTTTCTGAAAAAAATGATCTGATCTAACAATTGAATGAAAGCACATGGTTTCGGATCCAAGCACATGGTTTGCGGCTCTGGGCAAGGGATGCTGTAGTTTTTTCTGCTAAAAAAAGAACTGTTATTATTCGCTCCACTCTTGCCATCACGCTCTGTCTTGAGCATCTCCCACATCTAACTGCAAGCCTTGCTTTCCATTGGCTGATTCTCTGTTCCAGGTACAAGTCAAGTGGTCCGGGGATGGATTCCTGGTGAAGAGCACTTTTGGATTATCTAGTTGTTGCTTTGACTACCCCAATACCCAGGATTAAAGAAATACGATTCCTAGCGCTAGAAAAATGCATATATAGGGTCCAGAATTCATGCAATGGAATGAAATAAGGGTTTAAGCCGGGGATTAAAGAAAAGGTAATATCCTCGGGAAAGGCTAAGCACATTCGAAGACAGGCTTTCTATTTCGCATTCTCTGGCGGCAAGCCAACTGGAAGCAAATGGGATGAGAATTGCTGATATCCTTGGTACTGTCAAGTGCGGATTTCATGAGTTACTGTGATTGCATAGCGGATTTCACATTTCCAGTCAGTACGCTTTCAGGTGAAGCCTTGGGGCAGAGATCATTTCCTCCACCCACTCCAAATTCAAGTGCTGCAATGACGAACAGTGGGATCAACTATACCTCTTCAACTATACCTCTGGTTCTTCTGGCATATTTGATGAGACCCGTTCTTTTTATGTATGCAAATTCCTTGATTGCGTAGCAGTTATGGATATTTCCCCAATCTTTCTTGCTTATGAAACATCTTTGTAGATTGGAAGAGTTCCACTAGGACAGCAAATCAGCTACTTCGAAAAGACCAGAGCTCAGATACTGGAGAACATGGAGGAGGAAGCAGCAAGTGATTTCTTCAAGACGGCGCTCTTCATTGTAGCTGCAGGATCCAATGACATTTTGGAGTATCTTTCACCTTCAGTACCGTTCTTTGGACGAGAGAAGCCTTATCCTTCATACTTTCTGGACGTGTTGGTTTCCAATCTGACATTTTATCAGAAGGTTCTGCCAATTTATCCCTACTGTAGTTTTGTGTCGCTTGCTCTTGTTTGCTGCTGACCTCTATTTTCTTTCCCTCGATTAAGAGGCTAAATGAACTGGGTGCTCGAAAGTTTGTTGTGTCCGACGTCGGGCCACTCGGTTGTATACCGTACGTTCGTGCTCTGGAGTTCATGCCTACAGGGGAGTGTTCAGCATCCGCGAATCGAGTCACTGAAGGTTACAACAAGAAATTGAAGAGGATGGTCGAAAAGATGAACCAGGAGATGGGTCCAGAGAGCAAATTTGTGTACGTAAATACGAAGGAGTTTGGCAGCGCCGAAGCAGAGGAAGGAACCCGAAGCAATGGAAAGAACGACGACCTAGGAGGTAGTAGTAGTACGAAGCCGGAAGGTGGTTTGATTCAGAAGTTGAGTGAGGAGGCTTCGACCGTCGCCACAAAGATTCTTATGAGGCATGCTTCTGACGGGCTGCCACGCGGGAGGTACTGGAAGACTTTTCAAAGGGCTAAGTATAGGCACCGGGAAAGAGTGGGGGGTTGAAGTGGAGTTGCCACGACGATTTCTGGTAAGTCGATTGCGGAGGAACTGAGAGGGAGAAGGCCGGGCTTCCCAGATTGTGCAAATTAGCCATTCCACTTCGGGGCCGTGTGCACATAGCATGGAGGCGATGCCTTATGCCGTGGCGTCAATTCTAGCTTCTGATGCGGGAGCTTCTAGCTGTTCGCTTTTAAATTGGCACTTTGAGGGCGGAGCGTGAATTAAGTAAAGGCTTATTTGTCAAATAATATCCAGTCCTGAATGTTTCATTTTTATTAACCAAAACCAACATTTCTCATACTTGCAACTAAGACCTCGAATGTTTGGAAAAGACGATGTCGACAAAGCGGAGTTTTTTAATGAAATAAAAGACATTTGCAAGTGCTGGCTTACACCCGGGGAATTGTCAGTAAATAAGGCGCCAGGAGGTTGTGCAAGCACTAGAAATGACGAGCATGGAGAGGTCAATCTTGGTAGTCAGGTCTGGTAGAGCAATCTAAAATTATCATATAGAAATGTTATGATTTCGGTATTGATCAAAAGGTGCTGGGACCTTAGGGGATACATTAGTGCCATGTTCTATTGCGGAACGGTCGTATCCTGGTAACCTAGCCCCCGTAAGAGCTCTACCTAATCGTCGACATAATGGGTAGAAGGCAGGCTGTGCTTATTTCTCGGCAAATAGCTAAGTCGACACCTCGAGGTAGCAACTCAACTCTTCGTAGATAAAAACAAGTGTTCAGTGGATCAAACCCTGTATTAATGGTTCTGGCAGGCTGCTGGCGTGGGACTGTAAATCCTCTTTCGCTAGAAACACTACAACAATAGAAGCACCCTTCTAGAGATAAGAATAGCAAATGTTTTGAGGCACTGATGGAAGCATGCCAAGGTGAAGTTGACGATCTCTTTAGCGTTTATCCTTCTCTTTATCTTGCCCTATGTGCTCATGCTGTGAGTGCCGCAGGATGATTTAGTTCTGATCGAGTGCTTGACCCCTTGAGGAGGGCATATTCTTCAGCATCTCTCTTGTCGGATCGTATCCCCGTGACCACGTCGTTAAAGAGACAGTCTTTCTTTGGTTTGGCCCACCGATTTACCGTCGTTGGTGACACTCTTCTGAGCCCCTAGATTCGCCGAAGGATGAGATCTTGCCTATGCTGTAGTGTAGGATGAACAGGAAAGTTCTCCTCCATTGAGACCCCACCGCCGTGGAAAACTACTACTTTTTCTTATTGAAAAAAAGAGCTTTGTTATCTTACTTGCTGGCTAGTAAACGCTACCCCTACCCTTGAAAACTTGTTTACTTTTGAGGGCCGGAGTTTACTTAAATTCAAGAGGGACTTAAAGGATTTCTAACTTCACTGTCCTGCTTACTCATTGGATGAATTGACAGAGTCTCTTGCCCTTTACCTTGGATATACACAAGATTGCTCATTCGCTGTAACCACTAGTTCTAGAACTGAATAGGAAAAGCTATATGGCACTCAAACAGAATGGATAGCAACTGAAACTCCAAGAGGTAGTATACTAATATACTTTTTTTCCTAAAAACCGGCTTTCCTAAGATGCCTATTGGTCTAAGCTTTATATCTATCCTATCGCTCTCTTGCTTAAATTCACTTCCTTCCTTAACTCAGATCTAAATGGCTTCCTTTGGATCGACATTAACTTAGGCGTAGAAAGAGGTAAAAGCACGGGCATGGAAAAGGGATTATATGGCGTGCTGGGCTGGATGAAAGAAGCAACTACGCCTATGTTGGAGCCATTCCATTTGAATTGGCACTTTCTCCATCATGACTCATGGGAAGAGACATTGGCAATAATTCACCTTGGACAATTTATTTGTGAAAATTTATGTCTATTTAAATCACACATAAAAAAATCTGGTAAAATTTTCATTGTTAATATGGACTCCTTTGTTCTAAGAGCAGCTAAGCCTTATTTGGCCACTATAGGAGCAACTGTTCATGGTCATTATGGAAAAATCCTTTACAAAGGAGATAGGTTAGTTACGTTTATATATGAAAAATCGAGATCCAGTGATATAACGCAAGGTCTTCCAAAAGTAGAACAAATCTTCGAAGCGCGTTCAATTGATTCACTATCGCCGAATCTCGAAAGGAGAATTGAGGATTGGAATGAACGTATACCAAGAATTCTTGGGGTTCCCTGGGGATTCTTGATTGGAGCTGAGCTAACCATAGCCCAAAGTCGTATCTCTTTGGTTAATAAGATCCAAAAGGTTTATCGATCCCAAGGGGTACAGATCCATAATAGACATATAGAGATTATTATACGCCAAGTAACATCAAAAGTAAGGGTTTCCGAAGATGGAATGTCTAATGTTTTTTTACCTGGGGAATTAATAGGACTATTGCGAGCGGAACGAGCAGGGCGGGCTTTAGATGAATCGATCTATTATCGGGCAATCTTATTGGGAATAACAAGGGCTTCCCTGAATACCCAAAGTTTCATATCTGAAGCAAGTTTTCAAGAAACTGCTCGAGTTTTAGCAAAAGCTGCCCTACGAGGTCGTATTGATTGGTTGAAAGGCCTGAAAGAAAACGTAGTTCTGGGGGGGATTATACCTGTTGGTACCGGATTCCAAAAATTTGTGCATCGTTCCCCACAAGACAAGAACCTTTATTTCGAAATTCAAAAAAAAAATCTATTCGCGTCGGAAATGAGAGATATTTTGTTTCTCCATACAGAATTAGTTTCTTCTGATTCTGACGTAACAAACAATTTCTATGAAACATCAGAGACCCCGTTTACCCCTATTTATACGATTTAAGTATACATAAAGCAATTTTTTTTACTTTAATTTAAACTATACTTTTGACCTTAGAATGCTAACAGGTCTGATTTTCCATTTTGTATTTGAATTTGAATTGTATTTGAATTTGAATTGTATTTGAATTGTATTTGAATAAGTAAAAGAAGTCAGTTAATTCATTAAGGCTATGTTTATACCGTGTATCAATGGTCAATTATGAGTAGAAGGTTCCATCGAAACAATTATTATTTATTTCAAGCTATTTCGGCTCTTTCTTAATCTTCAAAAAGAAATTAATTCCGTAATGGTAAGACGAAAAAAGAAAAAATAAAAAGGAAGTGTGGAAAAAATGACAAGAAGATATTGGAACATCAATTTGAAAGAGATGATAGAAGCGGGAGTTCATTTTGGTCATGGTATTAAGAAATGGAATCCCAAAATGGCCCCTTACATCTCGGCAAAGCGTAAAGGTACTCATATTACAAATCTTGCTAGAACAGCTCGTTTTTTATCAGAAGCTTGTGATTTAGTTTTTGATGCAGCAAGTCAGGGAAAAAGCTTCTTAATTGTTGGTACCAAAAAAAGAGCAGCGGATTTAGTAGCATCAGCTGCAATAAGGTCTCGTTGTCATTATGTTAATAAAAAGTGGTTCAGCGGTATGTTAACGAATTGGTCGATTACCAAAACTAGACTTTCTCAATTTAGAGACTTAAGAGCAGAAGAAAAAATGGGAAAATTCCACCATCTCCCAAAAAGAGATGCGGCAATCTTAAAGAGAAAATTATCTACCTTGCAAAGATATCTCGGCGGGATCAAATATATGACGAGGTTGCCTGACATTGTGATCGTCCTTGATCAGCAAAAAGAGTATATAGCTCTTCGGGAATGTGCCATTTTGGGGATTCCTACTATTTCTTTAGTCGATACAAATTGTGACCCAGATCTTGCTAATATATCGATTCCTGCCAACGATGACACTATGACTTCAATTCGATTAATTCTTAACAAATTAGTATTTGCAATTTCTGAGGGCCGTTCTCTCTATATAAGAAATCGTTGATTAAGAAGAATAGTTAATTCTTGAGCAACTGCGTAGATTTATAGGATTAATTACTATTATTTTTTGTTTTGCATAGATAAAAGAAGGGGAATATTGATATATATTAGAGGGTATTGATATATATTATGATCTGATGTGATTTCTTGGTATATTAAATATAAGATTAATACTTCAAGTTGCTGAGTTGAGAAAGAGATGCTTGAATCAAAAGAATTCCTTTTTTGAAGTTCAATTTTTATCAGAGGACAATATGAATATTACACCATGTTCCATTAAAACACTCAAGGGGTTATATGATATATCGGGTGTAGAAGTAGGCCAACACTTCTATTGGCAAATAGGAGGTTTCCAAATTCATGCCCAAGTACTCATCACTTCTTGGGTCGTAATTACTATTTTGCTAGGTTCAGTTATCATAGCTGTTCGGAATCCACAAACCATCCCGACCGATGGTCAGAATTTCTTCGAATATGTTCTTGAGTTTATTCGAGACTTGAGCAAAACTCAGATTGGAGAAGAATATGGTCCCTGGGTTCCCTTTATTGGAACTATGTTCCTTTTTATTTTTGTTTCGAATTGGTCAGGTGCTCTTTTACCTTGGAAAATTATAGAGTTACCCCATGGGGAATTAGCAGCGCCCACGAATGATATAAATACTACTGTTGCTTTAGCTTTACTAACATCAGCGGCATATTTTTATGCAGGTCTTAGCAAAAAAGGATTGAGTTATTTCGAAAAATATATTAAACCAACCCCAATCCTTTTACCTATTAACATCCTAGAAGATTTCACAAAACCATTATCACTTAGTTTTCGACTTTTCGGAAATATATTGGCGGATGAATTAGTCGTTGTTGTTCTTGTTTCTTTAGTCCCCTTAGTAGTCCCTATACCGGTCATGTTTCTTGGATTATTTACAAGCGGTATTCAAGCTCTTATTTTTGCAACGTTAGCCGCAGCCTATATAGGTGAATCCATGGAAGGTCATCATTGAATTAACTAGTTTTTGAAATAGTCTTTTTTTTTTTTTTAGCTTAGCCCAATTCATGCATGATTCCGGATAATCCTCTTAGTTGGAAAACTAAATAGTTCGAAAGGCGTATGAATATACAACCTAGAGTTGTAGGAGAGAGAATAGACTATATTATGGAAGAGGTAAAGTATATATGCATTCAGGGGGGCGGAATCAGGTTAGATCTATATCCTTAATGCCTATAAGACAGTCATCTTTTGTGTGGCTTTCTAAGGAATGATTTTAGAATCGGATTCAATAGAAAATGAGAAAATACGCAAACAAAATAGAAGAAACAAATGTATATGGGATTTTTTTTATTCCTAAGTTAGATTCATTATCTAATCCGATATATAGAATTCCCTTCTATATGGAACTGGATTCCATATCAAGTTCTATGCAGCATATTGTTATCAATTGTATATCTTGATTTGATTCCTATTGGATTTGGATTAGTTCGATTTCAATAGGGGTTCTTCCTGTATTTCGTCTTTTATTATGTTAGATGAATATTATGTTAGATGAAGGGGAAAAAATGGGAACTCAAAGATATCAAAGAGTAAAAAAAAAAGGATGGAATAAAAGAGTGATTGGTTGAAAAGAAAGAGAAATAGAATAATGAGAATCATATGGATTTACACAAACCTCTAATGATTAGAAACTAAAAACGAGATCTCGAAGTAATTCGAACGATTTCGATTATCATTTATTTGTACTTATTAGTTACTTCTACCCGATAGAGCTTAGAAGTTGGAAGTAATAATTTCTTGGTTCATTGTATCCTTAACCATTTCTTTTTTTTTGACACGAGGAACTCACCATGAATCCACTAATTGCTGCTGCTTCCGTTATTGCTGCTGGATTGGCCGTAGGGCTTGCTTCTATTGGGCCCGGAGTTGGTCAAGGTACTGCTGCAGGACAAGCTGTAGAAGGTATTGCGAGACAGCCAGAAGCAGAAGGTAAAATAAGAGGTACTTTATTGCTTAGTCTAGCTTTTATGGAAGCTTTAACAATTTATGGACTGGTTGTGGCACTAGCGCTTTTATTTGCGAACCCTTTTGTTTAATCCTAAAAAAGAAAATAAGTCCTTTAGATTAGATACTTTTTTCTTTTTTTAGTACATTGGTATTTGCTTATGTAATTCTAAGTATATCAATACTTTACTCCTATTTATTATATTATTTATTTTTTATATTATTCCGGAAATTTTGTATTTATCGGGACAGACAATACCCTAGGAACCCCAAGAAGGGCTGATTTGAGCATGATCAATTTAGAGGATATGCTCGCCCTCTTCCTTCCCGTCCTTAGTTTAGGACAGTGGAAAGTATTTTTCCTTTTATTTTAGGAATTTTGGGAACATTTCAACAAAGGAGATCTTTCACAGGTCAAACGAGACCTAAGATTTAATCTAAAAGAAATTATTAGATTGAATCTATTTGCATTAAAAAAATTGCATTAAAAAAACCGATCAAAAAAGGACGAGCGAAGTAAGTGATCGAAAAACTTTCTTCTTTGTTCGTCCTATCTATAAGAGGAGAGCATATGAAAAATGTAACCCATTCTTTCGTTTTTTTAGCTCACTGGCCATTCGCTGGGAGTTTCGGGCTTAATACCGATATTTTAGCAACAAATCTAATAAATCTAACTGTAGTGGTTGGTGTATTGATTTTTTTTGGAAAGGGAGTGTGTGCGAGTTGTCTATTTCAAGAATAGATTGGATCTATCCGGCTGCACTTTAGAATATTTTTAGTATTTTTTTTTGATAAATAAGAAAAGGTGCACGATCTCGACGAATTACTTCTGAATAACTTCAGAAATCATATGGAAGAACCATAGCATTTCGCGATTCATTGGTAAATTTACTTTGATTCTCTATAGACCAATAATGTGAGACCATTAACACGGTTAAAGCTAAACTGCTTGAAGTCCGGGCAAAAAGGGGTACTCTTTCTACAACTACATTAGTATTAGTCTCGAAATGCTTTAAACGGGAAATAGCTAGTGTAGAATTTATCTGATATAGAACACTCATATCGATAAAATAGTTTGAACTATTTACTAGAAGGGCACGCAGTCCTTTTTCCAATGCCAAATGGACGACCTATGTATAAAAAAAAGAGAAATTTTTTGGATTTGAAGAAAAAATAAAAGGAATTCTATCAATTTTTATTTTCCATTTATTTAGTTTGTTTTTCTTAATGAAATTGAAATTATTAACTAACAGAGCAAACACAAATAAAGAAACAACTTTGCTGACCATGATAGATTTTTATCTAGTTGGAAGAGTCCTCTTAATATTCATCTAGTCTTATATAAGTTTGGGTATATAGAAATACAAACAGAAAAGAGAGGATAGAGGATAGGCTCATTACATAAAAAAAAGATATGGAAATAGCCATAATACATAACAAAAAAGAAAAAAAGGAGCGGGAGAGCCAAATGAATCGAAAGATTCATGTTTGGTTCGGGAAGAGATCATAAAAATTGTAAACTTAATAGCAAGATAATCTACTTTCATTAAAAGATTTATTAGATAATCGAAAACAGAGGATCTTAAGTACTATTCGAAATTCGGAAGAATTGCGTAGAGGGACCCTTGAACAACTCGAAAAAGCTCGTATTCGATTACAGAAAGTCGAACTAGAAGCAGATGAGTATCGAATGAATGGATACTCTGAAATAGAACGAGAAAAAGAAAATTTGATTAATGCTACTTCTATTAGTTTGGAACAATTAGAAAAGTCTAAAAACGAAACCCTTTATTTTGAAAAACAAAGGGCGATGAATCAGGTCCGACAACGGGTTTTCCAACAAGCTGTACAAGGAGCTCTAGGAACTCTGAATAGTTGTTTGAATACCGAGTTACATTTCCGTACGATTCGTGCTAATATTGGCATTCTCGGGGCCATAGAATGGAAGAGATAATTAAATTTATTAGGTTTTGAACTTCTACTTTTGTTTAGAATTTAGGCATTATTTTTCCCTTGCTTCCAAAAAAAAATTAAAGAAACACTAATGGCAACCCTTCGAGTCGACGAAATTAATAAAATTCTCCGCGAACGTATTGAACAATATAATAGGAAAGTAGGGATTGAGAATATCGGTCGCGTAGTGCAAGTGGGGGATGGGATTGCTCGTATTATAGGTCTTGGTGAAATAATGTCAGGTGAATTAGTCGAATTTGCAGAAGGGACGAGAGGTATTGCTCTGAATTTGGAATCCAAAAATGTTGGGATTGTATTAATGGGCGATGGGTTGATGATACAAGAGGGAAGTTTTGTAAAAGCAACAGGAAGAATTGCTCAGATACCCGTGAGCGAGGCTTACTTGGGTCGTGTTATAAATGCTCTCGCTAAACCTATTGATGGGAGAGGCGAAATTGTCGCTTCAGAATCTCGCTTAATTGAATCTCCTGCTCCGGGTATAATTTCTAGGCGTTCCGTATATGAACCCCTTCAAACAGGGCTTATTGCTATCGATTCGATGATCCCCATAGGGCGCGGTCAGCGAGAGTTAATTATTGGGGACAGACAGACTGGCAAAACAGCAGTAGCCACAGATACAATTCTCAATCAAAAAGGGCAAGATGTAATATGTGTTTATGTAGCTATCGGTCAAAGAGCATCCTCCGTGGCTCAAGTAGTAACTACTTTCCACGAAGAGGGGGCCATGGAATACACTATTGTAGTAGCTGAAATGGCGGATTCACCCGCTACATTACAATATCTCGCTCCTTATACGGGAGCAGCCCTGGCTGAGTATTTTATGTACCGCGAACGGCATACTTTAATAATTTATGATGATCTCTCCAAACAGGCACAAGCTTATCGCCAAATGTCCCTTCTATTAAGAAGACCTCCCGGCCGCGAAGCTTATCCAGGGGATGTTTTTTATTTGCATTCACGCCTTTTAGAAAGAGCCGCTAAATTAAATTCTCTTTTAGGCGAAGGGAGTATGACCGCTTTACCAATAGTGGAGACTCAATCTGGAGACGTTTCCGCCTATATTCCTACTAATGTAATCTCAATTACAGATGGACAAATATTCTTATCCGCGGATCTATTCAATGCCGGAATTCGACCTGCTATTAATGTGGGTATTTCAGTTTCCAGAGTGGGATCCGCAGCTCAAATTAAAGCCATGAAACAAGTAGCTGGCAAATCAAAATTGGAACTAGCTCAATTCGCAGAATTACAAGCCTTTGCACAATTCGCCTCTGCTCTGGATAAAACAAGTCAGAATCAATTGGCAAGGGGTCGACGATTACGGGAATTGCTTAAACAATCCCAATCAAACCCTCTCCCAGTGGAAGAGCAGGTAGCTACTATTTATACCGGAACGAGAGGATATCTTGATTCGTTAGAAATTGAACAGGTAAAGAAATTTCTGGATGAGTTACGTAAACACCTAAAAGATACTAAACCTCAATTCCAAGAAATTATATCTTCTAGTAAGACATTCACCGAGCAAGCAGAAACCCTTTTGAAGGAAGCTATTCAGGAACAGCTTGAACGGTTTTCCCTTCAGGAACAAACATAAATATAGCATGTCTACTCTTATTAGTATAACTCGTGTTAGTAGAAGAGGAATCGTTGAGAAAGATTTTTCATTTGAATCATGCAAATTTTTTTTTTAGTTTTTAGTATAGTTATTTAAAGAATAGATAGAAAAAAGATTGCGTCCAATAGGATTTGAACCTATACCAAAGGTTTAGAAGACCTCTGTCCTATCCATTAGACAATGGACGCTTCTCTTTATTATTTTATTCTTTCTTTTTTATTTTGCTTTCTCGGAACAAGAGAAATAATAAAAAACTGTTAGACCGAAACTCTTTTAGGAAAGAAAAACAAATCCATATACCATATACAAATGGATGATACATATATCATAAAGAAGGAATATGGAGCAGGTAGTCAGTATCGAACCCGTAACCCCAAGCTTATGAGCTTTGTGAGCTACCAAACTGCTCTACCTTCTTAGCGGGGAACTGGTGGATAAAAGGGGATTGGATAGGCCCCTCTACCATATCTATACAAATAGAATAGTCCACTTATACAGAATGGTAAAGAGGGCTCTTCTACGATCATCAATTCGAGAAAACCATACAAATATGAAAGAAAGGGTATTTTATCCTTACCAACTGGATCTTGTTGCACCCGGTAACAAACATGCATAAACCATTTCTCGAAGTATGTGTCCAGATAGCCCAAAGTCTCGATAGTTAGCTCTAGGTCTTCCGGTTAAAAAACAACGTCGATGAAGGCGTGTAGGTGCACTATTACGTGGTAGGGATTGCAATTTTTCTTGCATTTTTGTTTTTTCGCTCAAACTCAAAGGGGAAACTTTGCTTCTTATCTTTTTTTTTGAGGATCGACGAATCAAATGATATTTTTGTTCTAATTTATGCCGCTTCTTCTCCCTCTGAATCAAACTTTTTTTTGCCATAATGTGCCGTTCCTCTTATTACCAAGTATATGGTTCTAATCCTAGATAGAAAAATAAATAGAAAAAATCTAAAAAGGCGGATCCTCCCTCTCCATCAAGAGTAATGAACTGGGTTCTGATACAGTACAAAAAAAAATAACTAAATTAACCAAACTTGCCTGATGTTGAGGCAATCAAGAAAGCTGCATAAGTGAATATATAACCCACGGAAAAGTGGGCTAATCCGACCAATCTTGCTTGCACAATGGAAAGAGCCACGGGCTTATCTCTCCAGCGAATTAAATTAGCCAAAGGTGTGCGTTCATGAGCCCATGCTAAAGTCTCAATTAATTCCTGCCAATATCCACGCCAGGAAATTAAGAACATAAATCCTGTAGCCCAAACAAGATGTCCAAATAAGAACATCCAAGCCCATACTGATAAACTATTCATCCCAAAAGGATTATATCCATTAATAAGTTGTGAAGAGTTTAACCATAGGTAATCTCTTAACCATCCCATCAAATAAGTGGAGGATTCATTAAATTGTGAAACGTTGCCCTGCCATAATGTAATGTGTTTCCAATGCCAATAAAAAGTAACCCATCCAATGGTATTTAACATCCAGAAAACTGCCAAATAAAACGCGTCCCAAGCAGAAATATCACAAGTACCGCCGCGCCCTGGGCCGTCGCAAGGAAAACTATACCCGAAATCCTTTTTATCCGGCATTAATTTGGAACCGCGTGCATCTAAAGCACCCTTTACTAAAATCAATGTAGTTGTATGCAAACCTAGAGCAATAGCATGATGAACCAAGAAATCCCCAGGTCCTATTGTTAAGAAAAGCGAATTACTATTCTCATTAACAGCATTCAACCATCCGGGCAACCATATGTTTCGACCTGCATTGAAAGCGGGGCCATTCGTTGAAGATAAGAGTATATCGAACCCATATGTCGTCTTACCATGAGCAGATTGTATCCATTGGGCAAATATAGGTTCGATCAAGATTTGCTTTTCTGGAGTACCAAAAGCAAGCATAACGTCGTTATGAACATAAAGGCCCAAGGTATGGAATCCTAGGAAGAGGCTAGCCCAACTTAAATGAGATATGATAGCTTCCTTATGGTCTAACATTCTTGCCAATACATTATCTTCATTCTGTTCCGGATTGTAATCCCTAATGAAAAAAATAGCTCCATGAGCAAAAGCCCCTGTCATGATGAACCCTGCAATGTATTGGTGATGAGTATATAAAGCAGCTTGAGTAGTAAAGTCTTGTGCTATGAATGCATAAGCAGGTAAAGAGTACATATGTTGAGCTACTAAGGAAGTAATAACCCCTAAGGAAGCTAGAGCAAGGCCTAATTGAAAATGAATCGAATTATTGATTGTATCATAAAGGCCTTTATGCCCACGTCCTAATCGACCCCCCGGAGGAGTATGTGCTTCTAAAAGATCTTTGATACTGTGCCCAATTCCGAAGTTAGTTCGATACATATGACCGGCAATGAGAAAAATAAATGCAATAGCTAAATGATGATGAGCAATATCGGTCAGCCACAAACTTTGTGTTTGTGGATGGAATCCCCCAAGAAGGGTCAGAATGGCAGTTCCCGCTCCTTGAGTGGTACCAAATAAATGATTACTCGAATCAGGATTTTGGGCATAAAGATTCCACTGACCCGTCAGAAGGGGACCCAACCCCTGGGGATAGGGTAATACATCTAAGAAATTATTCCATCGAACGTACTCCCCCCTGGATCCGGGAATAGCAACATGAACTAAATGTCCTGTCCAAGCCAAAGAACTTACTCCGAAAAGTCCTGACAAATGATGATTCAGACGAGATTCGGCGTTTTTGAACCACGAAAGGCTTGGCTTCCATTTGGGTTGTAGATGTAACCAACCCCCTATTAAGGATAGCGTAGAAAGAAATAATAGAAAAAGAGCTCCAGTATAAAGATCTTCATTGGTGCGCATTCCAATTGTATACCACCACTGATAAACCCCAGAATAAGCGATATTCACTGGACCGGCAGCACCTCCTCGAGTAAAGGCTTCCACGGCGGGTTGCCCAAAATGAGGATCCCAAATGGCATGAGCAATAGGTCTTACGTGTAAAGGATCCTGTATCCATGATTCAAAATTTCCTTGCCAAGCTACATGAAACAGATTTCCGGACGTCCATAGAAAGATTATTGCTAACTGCCCAAAGTGAGAAGCAAAAATGTTCTGATAAAGACGTTCCTCAGTAATATCATCATGACTTTCGAAATCATGTGCGGTAGCAATACCAAACCAAATACGACGAGTAGTGGGGTCCTGAGCTAAGCCTTGGCTAAACCTGGGAAATCTTAATTCCATAATGCCTTTCAAATCCTCCTAGCCACTATCCTACTGCAATAATTCTCGCTAAGAAGAATGCCCATGTTGTGGCAATTCCACCCAGAAGGTAATGGGTTACTCCTACAGCACGTCCTTGTATAATGCTCAAGGCTCTAGGCTGAGTAGCAGGAGCAACTTTTAATTTGTTATGAGCCCAAACGATAGATTCAATGAGTTCTTGCCAATAACCACGGCCGCTGAATAAAAACATTAAACTGAAAGCCCAGACAAAATGAGCGCCTAAGAAAAAAAGACCATATGCAGATAATGAAGAACCATAAGACTGAATTACTTGGGATGCCTGTGCCCACAAGAAATCTCGAAGCCAACCATTAATCGTAATGGAACTCTGCGCAAAGTTTCCCCCTGTGATATGAGTTACTATCCCTTGATCACTTATAGTACCCCAAACATCCGACTGCATTTTCCAACTGAAATGGAAAATGACTACCGAAATAGAATTGTACATCCAGAATAGACCTAAGAAAACATGATCCCAGGCGGATACTTGACATGTTCCCCCTCGCCCAGGTCCGTCGCAAGGGAAGCGAAAGCCAAGATTTGCTTTATCAGGTATCAGACGGGAACTGCGAGCAAATAAAACACCTTTCAAAAGTATTAATACAGTCACATGGATGGTAAATGCGTGAATGTGATGGACTAAAAAATCTGCGGTTCCTAATGGAATAGGTAACAAAGCTACTTTGCCGCCTACAGCTACTAACTCGCCGCCTCCCCACGTTAAGCTGGTACTTGTTGTTGCACCAGGAGCTGTTACGCCAGGCGCGCCAGCATGGATATTTTGTATCCATTGAGCAAAGATGGGTTGTAATTGTATGGCGGTATCCGAAAACATATCTTGGGGACGGCCTAAAGCACTCATGGTATCATTATGAATGTACAAGCCAAAACTGTGAAAACCCAGAAATATACATACCCAGTTAAGGTGGGATATGATTGCATCGCGGTGTCTAAGGACGCGATCTAATAGATCGTTGTATCGAGTAGTTGGATCATAGTCTCTTACCATAAAAATGGCTGCATGTGCAGCAGCACCAACTATTAGAAATCCGCCAATCCACATGTGGTGTGTGAACAAGGAAAGTTGTGTACCATAGTCAGTAGCTAGGTATGGATAGGGGGGCATAGAGTACATATGATGAGCTACAACAATAGTTGTAGAGCCTAGCATAGCTAGGTTAAGAGATAATTGAGCATGCCATGACGTTGTTAGGATTTCATAGAGACCTTTATGGCCTTGTCCTGTAAATGGGCCCTTATGAGCCTCCAAAATATCTTTAAGTCCATGACCAATACCCCAATTGGTCCTATACATATGACCAGCGATCAGGAAAAGAATAGCAATAGCTAAATGATGGTGTGCAATATCGCTCAACCATAGACCACCGGTTATTGGATCTAGTCCTCCGCGAAAAGTAAGAAATTCCGCATATTTGGACCAATTCAAGGTGAAAAAGGGGGTTGCTCCTTCGGCAAAACTAGGATAAAGTTGAGCCAAAAGGTCGCGATTCAAGATAAATTCATGAGGAAGTGGTATCTCTTTAGGATCAACCCCAGCGTCGAGAAATTGGTTAATCGGTAAAGATACATGGATTTGGTGTCCCGCCCAAGAAAGAGACCCAAGTCCTAATAACCCCGCTAAGTGGTGATTCAACATGGATTCTACATCTTGGAACCAGGCCAATTTGGGAGCGGCTTTGTGATAATGGAACCAACCGGCAAAAAGCATTAACGATGCAAAAATCAATGCACCAATTGCGGTACAATAGAGTTGTAATTCACTAGTTATTCCGGATGCTCGCCAAATCTGAAAAAAACCAGAGGTTATTTGGATTCCTCGGAAACCCCCGCCTACATCACCATTCAAAATTTCTTGTCCTACTATTGGCCAAACTACCTGAGCACTGGGTCCAATGTGAGTAGGATCGCTTAGCCATGCTTCATAATTGGAAAAACGGGCACCGTGGAAGTACATGCCACTCAACCAAAGAAAGATAATGGAGAGTTGGCCGAAATGAGCACTAAAGACTTTTCGGGAGATCTCCTCCAAATCACCGGTATGACTATCGAAATCGTGAGCATCAGCATGTAGGTTCCAGATCCAAGTGGTAGTGTCGGGGCCCTTAGCTATTGTTCTTGAGAAATGCCCGGGTCTGGCCCATTCCTCAAAAGATGTTTTTACAGGATCCCTATCCACAGCAATTTTAACTTCTGGTTCCGACGGACGAATAATCATTAAGTCCTCCTCTTTTCGGACAAGACATACAAAGAGACCCGCCAACTGTCTTTTTATTGAATCTTTTAAAGATAGATATTATGATTAGTCCTTTTCTTTACTATCTACCGTCCTTCTATTTTTTTTTTAGTTATTCACTGGAGCAATTATATATTGAAGTCAATCCGAGGCAAGTGTTCGGATCTATTATGACATAAGGATTAGGTGCCTAACGGACATTGGTTATTCTGGAAAATTATTTCCCGACATAACAAAAAAATCTTTTTTTACGTTTTAATTTAAGAAGCTAGTGTATTTTTTTTCTGAGGGTATAAGCCCCTATCTACATCTACTTTCCTTGAGTGAGCATAATATAGATTTTTTGATTCGATTCCAAATTCCAAGATAACTCATTAGAATTATTAATAAGACCGTCCTGATATATTAGGTAGGAATATTTAGATTGCCGACTTTTATGTACTTTATTACTTCTGTTCCAGAGCCTATCCCTATTGTTTATCCTTATGAAATATGATATAAAATTGAAGGTAGAAGAAAGGGATATAATGAAATTCTTGATTTGATCTTCAACCAAACCACCCTTTTTATGAAAATGGAGAGTGGTCTTATTCAAATTCAAAGCGCTTCGTAATCTTTAACCAGTTCTGTGCTTCAATATAATTTCCTGGAGTAAGCGCTATAGCTTGTTTCCAATACTCAGCAGCTTGATCAAACCAAGCTTCCGCAATTTCCGAATCGCCCTGTAGAATGGCCTGTTCTCCTCGGTCGGAATAGGCAGTTCCTTTCCCTAGAACCGTACTTGAGAGTTTCCTACCTCATACGGCTCATAAATTGCTATCTTAATTTCCCCTATATTAACTGAATTCGATTTCTCAAAAATCAATCCAATTTCTTCTTGGGTTAAGCAGAAGAAGTTAATTACCTAAGTTTCAAACCCTAATTTTGATCAATAATCAGTTTGATCTTTTCTCCCACCTTCAGAAGAATGAAGCATAGATAGACCTATATCCTTCCCTTCGTTCGAATTTTCTGAAAGGTAACTATCTCAGTTTCGTTTCTTTCATATATGAAATTTCTATAGAATCCTGGAAAAAGACCTTTTTCCATAAGAAAGAAAAAAGAACTTACTATCTTTGGGATCTGATACTACACCGCTGCTTAATCCCTTAGTGGATCGGCTTTATTACATAAGCGGATTCCTAAATTTTGTCCCATATCGTGGTATAATGAAGCAGTTTTTTTTAGTTGTATCGACCCAGTCGCTCACTAATTGATCTTTACGGTGTTTTCTCTATCAATTTCAGCTTTATCCATAGAATAGTAGTATAGGCTCTACTTTCTTCCTATTTTGATTCTCGTGAAGTGTCCTTCCTTCCTACAGCTGATAGGGTAAAATCGTTGTTTTGACGATCCCTATGTAGAAAGCCCTCTTTTCTAGTATTCACTAGAAAATTTCCTCCTTTCTTTTTTTTTTTTTTTTCTTTCTATAGTAGAGATAGTCGCACGTAATGACAGATCACGGCCATATTATTAAAAGCTTGCGGTAAGAAGGGGTTTCGTTCTAGCGCCCGGAAATAATATTCCAAAGCCTTTGTATGCTCTCCATTGCTTGTGTGTATAAGGCCTATGTTATATAGTATATAACTTCGATCATAGGGATCAATTTCTAGTCGCGTAGCTTCATAATAATTCTGCAAAGCTTCCGCATAATTTCCTTCGGATTGAGCCAACATCCGTTACGGTCGTTCATTCTATTCAAAAAATCTCCGTTCCAAAACCGTACATGAGGTTTTCATCTCATACGGCTTCTCCCTTCTATACTCTCATACGGCTTCGCCCTTCTATACATAGTACTAAGCGAAAAATCTATAGAATAAAAATAGAATTAGTCCCATCTCATTATGGACCGAAGGGGGCTGGTATTTTTCCAAGAAATCTCTAGCCAACCTTCCCCCAAGAGGTTTTTCTTAACACCAATGAATTATATTAATGCTAGAGGAAAACGATAGCTCCAAGAATTTCTTTGTTCTCAACGCCTCCTATTTAGAGGAATTAGCCACTTCAACGACCTTTGATGGTTATAAGGGTATCCAAAGTACAAACCTGATGGTTGTTTGTTATCCCAACCATTCTTCCCAACCCTGATACCAATCAGGAAAGGGCTAATTTCTAACAAAGTTTTTCTCTTGTTGATTCCTATTTCGTGGTGTAGTGCTTTTCTCCCCTATGCTGCCTATTGGTACTAGTAGAGTCGGATTGGCCTGTAATACAGAACCTATCCTGTAGGTGTAACCTTTCGCTCAATACTCAAATCTACAATTGAAGCATCTGAGGCCACATCAATCGAGGATACACGACAGAAGGAATTGTTAGTTCACCTCACCTTCCCCAAGCGCGGGTTTCCTTTACTAATTTTGTTCTCTCTATGCGAACCCTCTCTCTTTCTCGTAAGAATGAGATATAGGTAGGGCTAAAAAAAAAGAGTCAAATCGCACCATCTCTATAATAAGTAAATGCCCTTTTTTCCCCGGAGGTTGTCGGAATTATTTGCAATAAAATATTGGCTACAATCGAGGAGGTCTTATCAATGAAATTTCCATTTATACGGGATCTAGGCATAATTCCCAACCCATTCTATATAGAATTCTTTTCATTCTATCACAAAATAACATAAAAACAAAACATTCGATTCTTATAAATCGATCCATATGCTCTAAATGGATAAGAGAGGTATGGATTTTCCGCTCAGCTCAAATTGTCTCCTTTTCCTTCTGTTTGGACAAGAAGAGATATGAAATATTTGACTAAGACTGGATTTCATTCCACTTTCCTATTTCTCAACAACAACTTCTCTCATCAGCTATTTCGCGTTTTCAAAGTCATTAATTGCCCCATACCCCTTTTATATTTAGATTGTATGGCGTAATGTACCTTATGCTGATAGGAAAATCCGAAGGCTTTAATCTTTTAGAATGAAAACGAGAATTAGAAGAGCAACATGTACGCCAAAAGCACTTAAGCAGATGTAGATCCCTTCTCGAACTGCGAAAAAAAAACTCACGATCAGAATGGTATCTATCCGGACCACGAATCCGGAAAGCGCTGGTTCGATCCCAGCTCGTGAGAAAGGGTGGTATGCTAGCAGAAAATAGAAAAGGCTAAAGAGAAGGGTATTTTCTGGGAGTACGTGGCAACCGGCTCAAGACTTTAGTTGATCAATCATGCATCATTTTAATGAAAAGCTTGCTGTCAACGGTAAGAGGATCCAGTCCTATAAAAGGATGGAGGTTGCACACATGTAGAGAGAAAGCTGCTTACCAACCTCCAGACCGTCATGGCATGATTTTGCTGATACAGTTGGATGAAGGATCTCTCACAAGATGCCTGCGTATCTTCATCATATCAATCCGCTTCCGCTGTGGCTCTAGGTTAGAAGAAATTTTTTGGACATGTCAAGTCAAAGCAGTCTCGGGTCAAATCTACCAATTAGCTCGGGTCAAATCTACCAATTAAGTAGCCGGATATTAGCTCTCCTTTGACACTGTAAGTCGGGTAATTCTTTACTTACTGCTAGGGAAAGCTCGGGTAATTAAGCTCGGGAATTTCGTTACTGCTAGGCTACCAGCTAGCCACATTTGAAGTAGACCAGTCTAAGGTTCAGATTGCTACGATTCGTACGATTTACTTCTTACAACTTGGATCTTCTGCTCTTGCAGTCGGATTGTCAGTCAACCCACTCACTTTCCAAGCCTGTCTTTGCCAACTCGTTACTAGCTACTGAATCAAACTCGGCTACTGTAATCTGTAAACTTACTTTTCTGCTATAGTGAAAGACTTGTCAAAAAATGAACAATAGTTTGAGGCTGCCCAACCTAACTCTGTTCAGGACAACTCTACAATCCGGGTACCCACGGGCGCGCAAGCAAGGTATTCCTTTTCTCGGTAATCGAATCCAGGTCAACTTCTCTTTAGAATAGAACGCTTTCTAGCTCGTGTAATTTCATGTTTTCCTTTCTTCCTGGTAAACAGATCCAGGCAAGCTTTTCCTTTCCTACTAGAGAAATAAGATCCAGGCAAGCTAGCTTTTCTTATTATACAGAGATAAGTCAAAAGAGCCTATATATGAAAAAAGAGCCTGCACGGCAGCACAATTTCAGGAAATTCGGTACCCCTCCCTACTCAAACTGGGCAAGCAAGGAAGGGGAAGTAAGCTTGGAGGACCAGTGTGCGGCATTTAACAACATTTGTAAGTTACTTTCGTTCCAGCTTTCCAAAAAACCCTGTCTCGCAGAGCACCAATTAACTCTTTTAGGCCAGTCTCAGGAGTTTATTTATTTGAGCCTCTGTCTCGGATAAGATTAGTGCGAGCCACATCCAAATACCTCGGTCAAATTATTCAGTTTATTATTATATTAGGCCGTGTGGTCGATCCCTTAGTTCCAGTCATCCAGGCAGGGTTTGTTTGCTCTTTTCTTCAAAGTTCGTTCGATAGCTGCCATTCATCCCTTGTCTCCTATGGGTTTGTCTCTTCAAAAGGTTAGAAATAGTGGTATACTCTGGTTAGCGAAGAGGACAACCGAAGCAAATTAAGAAGAAGTCAAGGTCTCGATTCCGTCTATATTAAGTAAAGATGATGTAAAGCTTTTGTTTTTTCATTTTTCAGATAAGTTCATAAGAATATCCTTGGCAAAAAAAAGAAAGAAAGCCGAGCACGACTCCTATCACTTTCTTATTAGTCATCACCACATCGACAGCTCGGTCATCAAGCTGTTTCAAGGATAAAGAAAAAGTTCCAGTGAACTAAGAGGCATGAAAAAAAAAGGGCTTGATTAGTATTATCTAGTAATGCACTTGAGTTGAGTCTTATTGCAATCAAATAGCCAATCAGTTGCATAATGTGTCTCTGTGTGTGTTTGGACTGAACTATAGTTATAATCTTCACCATGTGATGGAATGCAACTAGTCATCTCACATTTTGCATGCAGCTACTTCAAAACTCAGTTAGTTAATCCAATGCCAGTACCGCAACACATTTCTAGCCACCACTATTTACTTCAGGAGACGACTTACAACAAGTCCGACAATGAAAGCATAGTATCATAATAATATATCAAACTTATCACATCATTATGGTCAAGCCCCCGTGTGTGTGTTCCGCAGGGCTGCGACTGCTGCTTTGATCTGTTAATATTGCAATCTGACCAAGTCAGTTTCTTTCATTAAATCAGTACAATGTCATTGTTCTTTTTGAGGAAACACATTCCACAGTTCTGAATCGTACATACCTCCTCCAGCTGCATGATGGACTGGGATGCACTCGCGGCATCGAGAGGGAGGATATTGTATTGAACGGCGCGTAGATGTCTTTCTTCTCTTGCACATCCTTGTGCAAGCGAATAATCTGTGAAGCGGAATATCAGAGGAAGTCGTCGCGTTCGAGAGTCCTAGATTTCCATTGAGCTAATTAGAGTAGACAGTGAGCACGAACCTCTGGGTTGACTTCTTCAACCTTCTCATTCTTGTTGACGGCGCAGAGCACCTCGAAGAGGACTCCGGCGGTCTGGTGGGCCTTCCCAAGTTGGGCCCAGAAGGCGACATTGGCATGGGACAGGGTGTGGGCTAGGATTAGATTTCTAACGAGATAGAGCTCTGTCTGGTTTGGAGCTTAAGAATTACCGGTCGGCTTGTTCCCCTTTGTCAAGTGCACGGACGTAGTTCTCGTAGTACTGCTGATCTCTACATTTCATCAGGCATAAATTACACAAAGATTGGCCATGACTTAAGGACTAAATAATCTAAACATGTTTTTGTGGATCCTGAATAAAAAGGAGATGCAGTGGATTTCCCTCGGTCAATAAACAACTGGAACTTAGCACATGTACATATAAAATAGAAAGGAGCAAAGGATGCAGCATATCATTCTATTGAAGTATTACACTACATCTGGAACAACATAATTAATAAATTATGCTTGCATGTTTGTTTCATGACATCTCCTGACAAGTACCAATTTGACCACCTTGGGCATCGGCTAATTATCATCTTATCACACAATTCCAATTTTCTTGAATTGGAAATCAAATGAACTGAGGAATCATATCATCTAAACTGCAAATACAAACTACAAGTAGGCAGACACCATCACAATTCAACCGCATTTATTTTATATGAGCATTTTACAATAACAGATCACTCATACGTTGAGATATCAATTAAGCTACTGGTTCTCTTATATTAGCTTGTTTTCCAGCATAGTGTAACTTGAATTCTGAGACTTATAGCCAATCATAGCGATACACTTATCCACCTAGCAATTTATTAAGGCTTTATCAAGCAAGTAATGAAAGCTATATACATTGGTTTCACAGCAGGATGAAAATGGCAAACCATGCAAGGCAAATAAAGGTACGGGGCAAGTCCAGCAAGCAACTAGAAACGAACTGAAATGAATGAAACTAACGAAGGAAACACTACATACGCTAGAGCATGCAAAATACATGGAGCCATGGAGATTGCGTCTCACCTTCTCAAGTCGTTGGAGCAGAGCCGTCTCGCCGACTCCGCGACCGATAGAATTCTGATCCAGCCGGTGTGCCTTCTCGAATGTGTAGAACCGACTTTGAAACCCGCGTCCTCGCTGAGGAGTGCCTACGTACTTTCTTCATAGAAGAAAGATCAGGGTTGCTTTCGTAGTTCTTTTTTGATTCTCCTTTGCGTATTTTTATTTCTCCATTCAACGTCAATTAGTAGCTTGGCTTGATTCAATTCATCCAATTTTTCCATTGGAAGATCTTCCAGTTTTAAATTCATTAATTCATCATTTTTTATGGTATCAATCCTATCATTGAGGAATTTAGTATAATAGGGACTATTTTGCTCATCTCGCCGCAAACTTTCCAGAACCATACGCAACATATTTGGACAATACTCTTTACCGCTTTGCGGGTTTCGTATTGTATTTCCAGAAGTATCATCTTTCCAAAGTATTTTGCCATTAACTGGGCCAGTTAAACGTCTAAGCTCTTCCAGTATGTTCTCCTTTTTTGAAAAAATCTCATTTGTTAAGTCTGTTTTTTCCCCTGGGCTCAAGGACCCAGAAGGATACAAAGTAGTTAAGTTTAAAAATATAATGTCTTTGCCACTCAGAGGAGGACGGGTAGAACTCCCAGGTTCTCCCCGATCCGCCGAAGGGCCAGTGGGTGCCGGATGAATTGAAGGCTCGACGACTACCTCGACCCCAGCAGGGTTAAGGGAGGGCCCGCTACCTGAAGCTGCTGGAAAGCCAGAGGAGTGAACTAAAGAGCCCCGACCCACCATATTATAATTTAAAACATCACTCATGAAAGTAGGATTGGAAGCCACCCAATCCTCCACATACCCGGTCAGCGAGTAACAAGAAGGTGGCACAATTGAGGGTAGGGGGGCGGTCCACTCTTGTGGGGCTGGCGTTGGCGTCCCCTGAACTACTTGAGCTGCCCCCCCTTGTGGCTGCGGTACACTCTCCGCACCTTCGCTATAAATTTGCAAGTAGTTGGCTACTACAGGGAGAAGTTCTGATCCTAACTCCGTCCAAGAAGACACTTTTCTGGAGTGGATTATTATTCCAGCGGGGGACTTCTCCGTACAAAAAGAGAAATGGGAACGAGGCTTCTTGTTGATTCTTTTCCGTTCAAGAATCACTGTTTTCGTGATCGAATGACGAAATAGATATACGAACCGTATAGGATCATTCGCAGGGATGGGATAATTGATTCTTTTATAGTATTCGCATGGGATCGTAGAATCAACTAAGGATGCAATAGGTATTAGTGATCGATCAGCTTCCAGTATGACCGATGACTTTCTATCTGGATGAAGAATAACCACACAATCAGGTTGTTGGTTCAACCCAAAATTGATTTGATTCTTTCTTGAACGGAATTTCTTAGGATTAGCATAAGAATTGGTCAAAAAAGCCCCGATCTTCCATTGAGAATCATTGATACAGCTCCACATTTTTTCCATTATCGAATATATAAAGAAATGATTAGTCTTTAAAAAGAAGGAACGGCCTTTTTTACGAATGAGAGATCCTATAAAATGAATAGCGTTTCGTAAACAAATCAGTGTCTTGTCTGAATCGAGAATAGCAATTCCATTTCTGAAACCACGGATATAGACTTTCAAATGGGTAGCTGCTACCCGACGGCCGAGATGTGCATTCGTACAAAGTAATTTAGTACAGACAGTTGAAAGGATTGTCATTTCCGGTTTTCGTTTCCGGAGATACAGGTGGTAAGTTAGAAATGAAAATAGGTTAGCAGCTGATCTTCTAACCACTCAGAGTAAGTGTAAACATCAAAGAAAGGTGATGACCTAACCAGTAGTTCGAAAGCGCAAAAGTGGGAAGTTATTCCTTAGCCAAGCAAAAGGATACCTACACAACCAGATAATTGATACGATTGATATGCTTGTTCGTTACTTGACATTTGGAGCAGGAAGCGCGGGTTTCAGTAGTCAAGCCGGAGAAGGACTCGTTACCCAAGAAAGCCTGGGCATCACTCCTGTAAAGCAGATCCGGGAAATGTTGCATTTGGAATCGACCAGGGGATCACTCCTTTGACCAGTGTCTTTCTCCGAATAGTAGTCGTCTGCCATCCCTGTTCTAAAAATCAAATAACCCACATAAGCTGGATTGCCAGACCAACCGCGAAAGCCTATAAAGCGTGCCGTCACGTGAGATAAATATCCAAAGAAGCTCTAGGATACGAACAGATTCGATCCCCATTTACTGCTATAGCACGAACGGATAGGTCAGCTCCTGTTTCCCGATCGATAATGTGTAGAGTGATCTAGGTTCTGAAAAGGGAACTTACTTCCACAGCTCAACCCACCCAACTTACTTTACTTTCTTTTAGTGACAATTCGATTTATATGTATACGTCCGAGGGAAGAATCAACGGCTTTCTTCGCCCTCCTACATTCCATTGATACGGGATGGGATCTAGCTCTAGACAGAATTCTTGAAGTGCCATCGGTGAAGGCAAGGCCAATGAGACTACTATACGCGTTTTCCGAGGAGCAACATGATACTTGATTTTCCGTTGGTTTCCAACCCCCCTTCCCTTTCATTTAAGAAAGAGGTCTTCCTAGCTGACTTGAAACTAGATCTTCTTCCGAGTTTCGTTCTCATAGATAGCGTAATCCTATTTCCAAGTCATAGTTCAATGTTGTGTTGCTAAATTGATCCCAAACAGCCTCCTAATATTATCTTATCTGCCTCTTCAGGAAAATGAATATCTCCGGAAAACAAAAGAATCTTTTTCTTAGGATTCAAGGAGCCAGAAAGCGAGTATAACGTAAGTGAAAGGAGCCAGAAAGCATCCCATTGATTCTTCAGAGGGAGATAAATACAAGATCACTGGCTGGCCCTTGTTTCGGCGGCATCAACACAGGAGGTTTCGTCTGGTACTGTTTGATTGAATTAAACACCTTTTGGTGAGCCTCTGTCCACACGAATTGCTCTTTCTCTTTGATTCTGAGCAATTGCCCCCTGCTCCTCAACCGGCCTGCTGTGTTGAAGATGAACCTTCTTAGGAATTCATTTTCCCAATCTGCCATTGCTATTCTTTTTTGTTTCTCGGGGGTGAGGCTTAGCACTTCCTCCTTCCCTGAAAGGTAGGCATGCGGACTAGAGCAGTTAGGTCAGCTCGCAAGGCTCATAACCTGTGAGTGCTGCCCCCCTTGTTAAGGGAAACCGACCAGACGCTTCGCACCTACCTTTCTTCATGGGAACGAACCGTAGCACTATGAAATGAAATTGTTCCGTTAACGCTATCTCAGAGAAGTAGTGCGTAGAGGAGGCTCTTTCCTTCTTTCCAGCCCTTCTCTCTTCTTTCGGGACGTTGAGTATAAGAAAAGCTCCTTTTCTCAAGCAGTAGTTCCGAATCATTAATGTTACATCTCTAAATGAAACAATGCTCAACCTTTTCGATAAAGTACGCTATAAGGAATAACAAAAGATTGATGAATTCATTTCACATCTTTCCATTTCCACATTAGCACTATCGAAAGAAAGCTCCTTGCTTTTCTGATCTCACTGTCAGTAGTGATCATCTAGACATGACATAATAAGTCTATCTAATAAATATTGGAATTGCACGGGCAGACATCCAATGCATTTCGATCACATGAACACTACGAACCCAATGGATAGGGTCTACTCCAGTTGAGACTGATAACATGGATTCAAAACATTTCCCGAGTTGAACCAAGAAAGACAGATAGATGAGAATTGATTCATTTCACCGATGGCAATGAGTCAAGTCCTTGTCTGTCCACCTCTTTGTTTTCAACAGTCTTTGGAGCTTCTGGTACCACTGGTGTGATCTCATTCTTGAATGCTAACACCCTGGTGTCTCCTAACGCTACGCTTTCTAAGCAACCTGAGTGTTCTCTGAACTAGGTGAACAATCCAGGGCGATAGCGTGAAAGGGCCTCGTCATTGCTCATCCAGTGAACTACATTAGCCTGCTCGTGTGGAGCAGGATCTTGCATAACTCTTTCAAATTAAAGGGTTAACTCTTCCGCTTTGTATTTCTCCCCCACCCCAGTCCTTGAAGACCTAACAGTCTTCTATGGTATGGCCAAGTAGTCTAGATACGGAAAATAATTAGGGTTGTTAGAGTGCATTATATCGTCTGGTCTCTTACTATCCGAGCATTTCTTTCCATTTTTGAAAACATCTTGAAAAAAAAATATGCTACGCCCTTTTCTCTTCGAGGTTGACTTCTCCTTTCTTCTAGTGTGGGGCCCTGTGATCTTGCCACCTTTCCAGAATTATGGCAAACGAGAAGCTTCCACGTGTCCTCTCCCGATTCTTTGCTTGCCCCGGGAAGGCGCAAGTAGCCCAACGACAGGCTTGTGTGGAGGACAACACGCAGAGGTCTTTTGGCGAAACTGGGGGCTCTTTGTCTAAAGGAAGGGCAAAGTCAACAGGCCAATCCCAGTTTCAGAATTGGAAGAAGCAGTAGGAGGTTCACCATCAGAAAGGCATGGGACAACAAACTCTCTTAAAGCTTTCTTCGAATAAGTCTTTCTTAACCGGCCTTTACTTAGTTATTATCCTCATAAGTGGTACTTGAGTGGGATTTAATACAATACAATAGCTAGGTGGTGAGTGACGTACTGACATTTATGTGCTGACTGCTAACTTTACTAGAGGATGGATTCTCCTATGAGAAAACACACACTCCTGGGATGACTTCTTTTCTTTCTTCTGAAGTCAGTGTGCTTCTTTACCAGGCATAACATGATAATTCCTCTATGGCGTGTGCTCCTTTCCTATGTAATGACTTTCCTCCTTTTTCATGCCTCGTGCGCGTGCATAAGCTACGAGTTCCCTGACCCACCCTAGTTCATCGAATAGTGAGACTGTTCATTTTTTTTTTTTTAATGAGGAATTGACAACTCTTCTTTTTTTTACTTTATAGAGAGAGAATTTTTCAGCATTTACAATTCATATTAAGCAATAAAATAAGAAGAGACAGCTACATGAGTAGGCGAGCATTCATTTGAGCTGCCTTAGTTCTTCACAAGAAGCAAGCCCCTAAGATAAAAAGTTGTAGTGGGTGTCCTCTTTCCAGATGCGAAAGGCTTCTTTCTCTCTACTCTTTCTAGTGGAGATGCTAAAAACAAATGATTGAAACCTGCTTGCCCTCTGAGGCTTCATCAAAGCTTTCTGGTTACATATGCAAGCAACTATACTGACCCTCAAAATGAACAATCAGTCTATGCCTATCCATTCTAGAAATTGAGAATACAAGTATATGACGCCAAACTTCTCATTACCTATCTGCGTGATTCATCAACTCTTTGAGACAGACGATAAGACTCTTTCCTTTCTTCAAGCTACTAACCTCCCTTCCACTCTCCCACTAATACATTCAAGCACGAACTCCAACTATTGGTAATGCTTGCATCGAGATATTCGTAGAGACTAGCTATAGCCTTTGTGAGTCAGTGTCCTCATTAATTAGCCAATGAATTCACCACGCACCAGGACAGTAAGGAAGGATAGCTACATTTGTCATGCTTTCGTCATTACAAGGGACCTTCCAGTTCATTCAATAAATACAATAGAGTTTGTAAACTTTCTCACTATGGTTTGCTTGGTCATGACCTTGTAAAACCAAGTACTAGTAAAGGTACAAGGCCTTACTTAATCTTATTATGTGCAACAGCCTTATTCAACCTGAAGCTCTCATCCAAATGTTCGTGTGTTGCTATCGGATCGAAATAGAGGTCAGGGTTTGGCAAGAATGCTGCCCTTCGAGAAGTCTTTTTATGTTGGTTCAGTCTCCTTTGTCTATTCTGAAATCTGGTTACTTTTATACAAAAACTATATATTTTAATGGTATAGGCAAAATCACTATAGTTGTATCAGTCAAATCATCTACAGCCGGTTAGACATTTTACTATACTCTACGCGCGAGGCTATTTGCCTTACTTACCAAGCAGGGGATGAGCTATTCATGAGAGTTTGGAGAGTCTATGTATCCATTAGTTTAGCGTATGTTTAGTTACTCGAGTAGTAGTGGAATACTTATAGCCTTAACATTACGAATGTACTAGGATCAGTGTTGCCAATGAGACGGGTATCTCAATCAGTAGACAGAACCTTTATGTATTAGTCAATTCTTTCTATGTTTATTGGCCGGCTATACCATAAAGAGAAAAGTGGCAGAGAAAGCAGCCCTTAGACCAAAGCGCTTGAAGGTAGCAGATATGGAAAGAGTTAGTAATGCTTAATCTTGACATGTGACATATGCGCTTGAAATAATGAAAGTGTTTGCTTATATGGCACTCCTATTTCAGAACTTTCTAAGCTGTTGTTGGTATAGTGAGGATTCCTTTTGAGCAGGTAGGAGTACTGAAGGTAGGAGTACTATGGTGATGAATGATTCCTTTCTTGATTCTGTGGTAGCAACTATGAGAGTGGAGAAGATCAAAGTTATGGACTTTCTTAATATGTCTAGGTTTCACGGTATTCTTATGATGAAACATATTATTGCCAATAGGCATGAATGAGTACTGAAGCTATTAAAGAGAAAAGTTTACGTTTATGAGTTTGAAGTTCTGATAGCCTGCCCGGTCTTTCCTACTTTTTTGATCTGGTGTGATCGACTTGTGGAGGGAAGTACTTAATACGCGTTTCAAGAACAACCCAGGGAAAGAAGACTGGTGAGATATGGAATGGAAAAGGTTGGAAAAAGGGGTACTAATAAAAGTGAAAGGCCAGGCTTATAGCTAAGAAATTGACTTAATAACACGACCCCTTACTCAGTTTGCCTTACTCGAAAGAAGCACGAGCGTCACCCTAGCCAGCATTCTTTGGATTTAGTAGAATCCAAGCCATCTTACTCTTAGTAGAGGTCAATTCAATGCTCTAATAAGCTTGCGAGAAAGCCTAAGTGAAGTTCAGTCTCTTTTTTAGTCTGTCTCTTTTCCGTTTTTAAGCAAGTGACCATAGGGCAATGGAAAGATCTGATACGGCGTTATAGGCCTTGTAGGTTGCAACTCCTTCTAAGATAATAAAACGTAACCACGAGGGAGATTACGAATATTCCAAGCATATACATCTTAGGCCAGTAAGCTAAGGATAGATGAAATCCAGTAAGACAGCCAGAAGCAAACGAGTTCTCAAGTGGCGAGATAAAGCTTTGTATAGCTGCTGTCTTTTTCATATATACATATGTAGAAAGGGGTATAGCTGAGGAGTTTTGAATTCGAAGAGCAGGCATATTGAGAATAAGCGAGTAGTTTGATTTCTTACCTCACTACTGTTTCAAGTGCTTTTGCCTTCTAGCGAGTGTGAGTTCCCCCTAGGTAGGGCTATAGACTAAAAGATATCTGTCAATGATAGAGCAGTAGATTTCTTTCTTTTAAGAGTTCTCTTGCTTGTACTATAAGTTAACATCTTCATTACTCGATGGATTCTCCCACTCCAGTGCGTGCTACTTCTCTCCTTAAGCTGCTCTCTCCTTTTATCAACTTATGAAGCCTATTGATCTTCCGTCGCTCGCTATGGATGGTTGCAGTTGCCAAAAGGCTACCTTTTCGCACAACACTTAAATGAGTCACTGACTGGTTTTTACGTACGTAATACTTAACCTTACAATCGGCATTGCCCTTCTTCTTGCAACAGAGGATTCGTTCTCTACGCCGAAAGGACTAAGAGCTCTTATTCCGCAGCCTTTAGCACATAATGGAATTCCTCCTTCTATGCCTCCTCATCTGTCTCGCCTGCAAATCCTGCTAACAGCCTAGTCTATTAGGAAACAGCTGATTCAATTGCTAAAACTGCTGTTCGAGAAGGGACTAACGGCACTGATTTCTAGTGCTATAACAGAAACAGCCCTTAACGCGCAAATAAAAGCCCTCACAACACTCTTTACCTGCAACTGCTCCCGCTTATGGTAGTAGATAAACAGGTGGTGGACATGTATCTGCAGCCTCTGCTGCTGGTAGATTGACTGTTTTATATGGACTGAGGCTGCAACTGAGGGTAGTGCCTGAGAATGCTACTCTATTCCTGGAATTAGGCAAAACAACCCGGTGGGGTAAAGTCGTCAAGTGGACTATGGTTCACAATAATAGTGACTGACACGAGATGCGATGCCAAGTTAGAAGGTCAAAAGTAAGAATGTTGGAGGGGTGATGCAATGATCCTAGGTGTAGATTGGCTTATCCGCCTGGGGCCACTGAAGGTAGACTGGGGAAAGGGATCTTTAATGAAGGGGTACTTACACCGTTAAAAACATACTCCATACCTAGTTTACATATTATTGCCTAGTGGGAATGATGGAATTCCCAGAAAGCGAACCCTTGTTAAGTAAAGCCGAGTCCTTTGCTACCGGGCATTCACTGCTGGTCACTCCTAAATCTACCTGGTATGGACTGCTAAATCGATTCCTCTTGGCTTTACTACGATATCACCAGATTAGCAAGAAAAGCTTTCCTCCGCAATCAAGCCAAAGAAAGCGCTTTTCCTAAGCTAAGAATGTGGTGCCTAAGAAGGAAATAGCCTTTATTCCTATCTATGACCAAGACTATTAAGAGTCAAAAGATTCGGATAAGCAGACATAATAAATAGAGTACCAGATATGTTAGATTCGGATCTGTCTATAGTGTGATGTGGCGCTCTTCTCCAATCGAGTACCTCAGTAAGGTAGGCAAAGTCCTTTTCCCCACCGTCTTGTCTTCAAGTAGCCTTTACCTCCTTCTCTGTGAATGGCGCACACTGGAAGGTATTCATGCTGTCAGTGACCTTTGACGGGACGTGATCTAGCACCGCTGACATATTAGCAGTGCCCTCCGACGTATACAAGTTCTGAAAGAAATCCCGTGTCATAGCTTGCATCTTCTCACAATCCTCACTGACAGACCCGTCCCCCTAGGGGGCTATAAAAAGGGCTATAGGGCCACTAATACAAAAGCGATCAACATGCACGTTAGAGAACTTATTATTTATTTTCTAAAGGAATGGCTCGTTTCATCAATTCGCTCGAGCCAGGTGCCACTTCAGATTTCTTCTTTGATTCTGGAGCTTCTACCCATGTTACGGCCGACATCAATAACCTTTGAACTCCCTCTGTCTACACTGGAACGGAGAAAATCCATATGGGAAATAACACAGGTTTTGAAATTCTCCACTCTGGTTCATCTCTTATTCAGACACCGGTTCAGACTCTCTCTTACCAACATTCTCCATGTATGTGCCCGGTATTACCAATAACTTGTTGAGCGTTGTTCAATCGGTCAAGGATAATGCAATGCTAAACCAGTGGAATTCACCTCTTCTTGTTGTTTGGTTAAAGATCGAGTGAAACAGGAGGTGCTTCTGCGTGGCACTCTTTTTAATGGGCTTTACCGTCTTTCTTTACCTTCAGAACACACTGCTTTGCTTGGCGAAATAACTCCTGCCTATATTTGGGTAGATCTTGTAGAGAAAAGGGCGAAGCCTTGTGCCATTGTCATTGCCATTTTCTATATAATAATAGGGCTTACTGGGTTGTTACCAGATCTACGCTACGCCCAAGTCGATACGACAAGGATGACGCACCATCGGACAGAGGGAGTCCTTTTCTGGAATTCTGAGACCGGTCTTCACCGACCCGGGCATTGTTCTTCATTCCTACCTTGTCATTCAATTCCCTCCGATCCGTCAATCCATCCAGTAAGCCAGCCATTTGTTTTCTATTGATCAGCCTGCGAGCATCTTCATACGCTAACCGTAAAAAGCCAGTAACTCGTTCCCAAGAAGCAAGTAGAATTTGAGCACGGAGGTCCAATAATGAACTCTTTTTTTCTAGCCAACCGGTCGACATTCATTCGTAAATACTACGAGCGATGTTCGGTCCTCAAAAACGAAGAAGGAAGACAGTACTGGGGCGGGCCGTCTAAGCCAATATAGCTAGCTTTCCATCCCTCTAACTATTGAGTATTGAATCCGTCTCCATTATTTGAACACAAAGATTCCTATTGTGGTAGTGTAAGGAAGTAGGCGCCGAAGTAAAAGCTAGACCAGCATCTTCTCCTATTGAAGGAGAGAAAGTATGCCTCTAGTTTATAGTTCAAGAGAAAGATCTTTCCTTGATTCTTTCTTTTCTTCCCAATTCCTGGAATCCTGCTTGTTTTAAAAGATAAAGCCTGCTATTTGAATAGTTGGTTTGAGTATTTGTTTCAATAGTTGATACCCCTGTAGTGCTTCTATTAGAGTAGGTGGGTAGCAGATCACCATCATGTTTGATCAATTTAGTACCGGCATTGCTTTATCCATTCTTTCCTGGGCACCGGTAATCCCAAGAACGGAAATCCCAAGAACAGCTACCTAGCTTAGGGCTCCTTCCTTGCATGCCTATTATACCTATTAGTAGCAGCTTACTCTACTATACGTGAATACCTTGCTTCTGCTTTTCTTGCCTCCAACCATGCGGTACAAGCGAAGAACAGAGTTCGTTCATCCAGTCTTCTCATTTAAGTGGAGGACAACAAACAGTAGAAAGAAGTCCCTTTCTCTCAGGCAAGAGGAGCCTTATCCAGGATTCGCTCTACCCTTAGAGCCAAAAGCAGATAAGCTAGTTCTGATATAGACCAATAACTACACTGAATGCTATCACGATACCTAAACTAACACCTACTCTCCATTTTCTGTCTATATTCTCCATCGGTATTTGTATTGCTGGTTCCTCTGGTGGTAGGACATCTTGCAAAATAGCCATATCGTTGAAAGTATTCTCATCAAAGGGAAAAGGAGTATCTCCCCTGATTGACATCACTATGTCTGATATATCTTTAGTTTCCTGCAGTGTTATCTTAGTATACCCAGGCACAATTGCACTCTCATTGAGAAAGTAATCCCACGCCATATAAAGCAGTTGATCTGGTGGAATATCTATATGAAAAGGTAGAAACTTGTACCAAACAGTAGTGTAAAATCCAACTCTGACTTAAATGATTTTCCTACTCATTCATTTTGTTTCTAAAATAAAGATGTACCAATGAGTGCATTACCTGGCATTACCAACTATCTAGTAGTACATACATACATATTAATTGACTTCGAGCGAGCGGCGAGGATGTGATTCTCCTTGTTAAGTAAATACCCAAACGGATAGACGTTATAGAAAGAAGTAGATTTTCCTCATTGCCTTCGTCTTTCATTTTCGAGTGAGTAGCGTGTTCCTTTCTCTTTACACAGTGAATTCCTTTCATGCCCAGACAGAGAGTCTTACCTAGAGTGAGTTTGTTCATTTGCTAGATATGCCTTTTCATTGAGCTGAAGAATGGATTGACTTACTTTCTTTGGTTTGATATAATACTTTGGCATAAAATAATATATGTGGGTGGGACTGTGCCCATTTTCTTGGACATTGTCGAGCACGAGAGTAGAGATTCGTTCTCCTCTTACCCGGGAAAATTCCTATTTGATACACTGGCTGGCCCTATGGTCTTTCCTTAGCAGGGAATTGACGGAGAGAATTACTAGTAAATGACTTCCAAAACCCGTTTTCTTATTTTCATCTATATGGGGTGGGCGGGCCGCCTACTACTTCATTTCCTGCTGATAGCATTGGGAACAAAGCCAAGCTCAGAGAATAGCTTAAAACCAGCCCAACCTCTTCATGGTCACACCCCCTTTTCCGACGCTTTATTGTTATAGACCGCTCACTACCCCTTTCCTTCTCTATGTAAGACTTAATAAGGAAATACAAAGAATGGAAGAAAGGTCCAAAGCAATTGTTTGTCTTGCATTGCAGCAATCAAACCAAAATCAAGTATGAAAGTTGAAACACTTCTTTTCTTGGTAGCCTAGCTCCCAAAGCTGTTTCAGTCCCTGCCCATAATTCAGCACATAAGGCAGACCTTGAACCAAGGTTATACATAGATCCTTTGATCTCCACGGCAATCTCTGACTATACCACCGGCAGCAGCTCTAGAGGCACAGGGCGAAGAGTAAGCATCTAACTTAAGTTTGACAACTTGGAAAGATGGCCCAGCCAATGTTAATGATTCTTTTATCCGGGATAACTTGCTGGGAATTCACTAGAGCTCCTGAAGCCACTTGATCCTTATAGAGGTCTATCATTTGGCTAAAAAGATCCCTGCGTGCATTGTCTTCATTACCCAAATATAAAGCATTCCTGTACCGGCAGTGAAGTTCGTGCTAAATGACCGAACGAAGGGTAAGAAAGGCCAAGGGAGTGTAGCTAACCCCAAGTCTGGTAACCTTTGAAAATAGGTTTCTGACGTCACTGCCTTTCATGCCACAACACATCGGTGAAACCGGAGAGAGCTGAAGAGAAGGGGAACCCCAGAGGCATTGACCATTTGGTACAGCCGCTAATTCGGCATTTGGTACTGATTTCTCGAAAGGGAAAAAACATACTTAACAATTCGATTGGCAGGACCAAGGGATAGATCGATTGCAATATCAGTATCATACAAATAGAAATAGACATGAGTACATGAATAAGGAAACGCAAAAGACACAGAGTAGGGCTAGTCAGAAGCGTCAATGCAGACGCCAATGGGTAATCAGATCCATTCCACTCCACTTCTTCAGATAGCAGTCGATCCTGGATCGTCCTCGCTTCCAAACTCCGTAAATGAATGAAACTCCTTCCCCGGTCCATTGCTCGGGTGTGATACAAATACTTCTTTGAAGTTGTAGGATGCGGGTCATCGATCTTCCTATCGGTCCAGAGGCGCCAGCTTGGGAAAGAAAAAGTCAGATTTGTTTGTCATATCACGATCGGAACTCACATGTAACTCTACTTCTTGAGTAGGGGGAAAAGGACACCTATCACGCGGTCATGCCTTGAACGCAGTAAAGAAATTAATAAGCTTCGAATAATAGCTACGCGAGTCTCCAATAGCGTCTTAAGCGTTGGTTTTCTTTGCTGGCATCGTAATGGATTGGTGGTTCGTTTCCTCTATTTTTAATAGGGTACGGCATACTTGCCTGAATCCTGAATCGCATAGTTGTATTTTAGCTCGCCTCCTGTGATCTAAAACTACTGATACCTTTAGCAGAAAGAAAAAAGAGAAAATAGCATTTAGCTTGGGAAAGGCTCTTTTTTTAGGTATCTTTTCGTACTAGTTCTATCCAGCTATGAGCGAAAGTAGTCACTTTCTTCAATCGCCGAGTTGCCTTAATCTTCTCTCTCGGTTACTCAGTGGAGTGATCTCTCTCTTAAATTCCCATAAGGATAAGGAAAAGTAGACGAAACCCGTGCTTAAATCCTACTTAAATCCTACTCAAGGCCCACTACGGGCTGCGAGCAATTAACAAGTAGAGACAAGGATGAGGAGAAATGACGCATATACGGCCGGCCTGGGTCACTCATGATGTTGGTAGTTCAAGTGAATTGTCGTAGTGTAAGGAAGATTGATTGGTTTTCAGATTGCTACTTGGCTGGCATAAGAAAGAAGGCGCCCCGGCAGGAATTCTGTAAGCTTGACTTGCGCGCAGGCTACCACCAGATACGAATGGAAGCTCGCTACTAGTTGCGGGTCTAGGTGCTGTCCAGTGAAACGTTTCCTTATTGCTCAGTCAACCGGGAAAGTGGGTGGAAAAACCCTTCGGGCAAGATAAGAGTTGATTCTCAATTTCTCACCCCGGGATTTTTTCGGAAGAAAATAAAGTGAATTCAATTATAAGGGGTGTCCCTTCCTTCAACTGTTCTGATTTCTCTACGAGTTTTGATCGAGAAGAAGTCTTCACAGGGCTTCCACTACTGTATTCTTAAAGCGGTACTTCGGCCGGAAAGAAAGCGGTTCTGGTCCGGTCGACTCCCGTGCATGCTCCTCTGGGTCAGCACGAAAAGCAGTTGTTGCCTTGTCCGGATAAGTGGGAAGGTGCAGACTTCCTTTGTACAGCTCTGTTAAAGAGCTTTCTCAGGGGGATACGATTATTCATCCCACAACCCAGCCCTATTAGGAAGCGATAGAAGTGGAAAGATAGCTGGTTTCAGATCGGCATCCCATCTCTGAACTTTTGCTTCCCCCTTACTTGGAATGATAAGTAGGTCCATCCGTAAATCCAGGGGCATCGAATTCTTTATCCGTTGGCAAAAACGCTAGTTTTGAACCAAAAGAACCGAAAGGCACTGAAAGTTGTTTCGTCAGATCCACCTTCCGAACTTGAAACCGCTAAATCGGATTTTGAAAAAGGCACTGGCGTCCCCGAAGGGTCTAGTTGATAAGAAGTAATCAAAATGGTTCGCTTGTGGATATCGGACCCATGGAGCTCATAAGAAAAGAGTATGCTTTGAAAAAGCTCTTTTTGGGCTAGATAAAATAGAAACTGCATACTTTGAATGAGAAGTTGGCTATTCTCGAGGCAGCCCCGCACTTAAAGTAGTTTGTGTTTGTTCTACGGAATTCAATAAAGCATGAGTTCGGAGTTCCTAAGTTCGTAGAACCTAGTGGAATGAATCAAGCGAGAGTACCTAGACCTGTTGATCAAACTAGAGCTAGTATTTCAAATAAAATCAAATCGTATCGTATAGAAAGTTAAGTTCAGTTCCATGTCGGTATCTTCGTCGGTATCTTCCTGAATTCAAGAAAGTAGGACATTATTAGGTAAGCACTAGAGTAGAGGCACGCACCCCGAACTGTTTGGAAAGCAATTCAACGAAGCAAGCTGGTTGTTTATGACCCTAGTATGTTCTTTAGAAAAAAAGGAAGTGGGGCGCTCGCCGGACATCAATGATTTCAAAAGGGACATGCGAGGCACTACTTCCCTTCTTGTTTATAACCTGCTCCTTATCCGATTGAAGGACAACCCTAGTATTCCTACTTCAGGGACAACCCTTGTTAACCGAGTTCAGGGCAAACCCTAGCATTGTTTGACGGCAAAGGAAACTAGAAATTAGTTGATTTAATTGAAGGAAGTGAGCGGCTACCATTCGAGGAGCCAGCTTCTCCTGCCAAAACTTTCCTTGGGTACGAATGTCATGTTCAAAGCAGGTTTCTCTAGACACCTTGGAAAAAATCACTGACGAGCTCAATCTCAAAGTGTGAATTAAATTATCAGTTTCATCCTCTTTATGAGCCTGAGATCATATGGGTCAACAATTCTCATTTCTTAGTTATAGAAAGCCCTTCTCAAGGAAGTGAGCCACTCAATCTGAGCCAGCGGATTCTCATTCAGCTGTGCCGGTGTGCAAAGCAAGCACGCTTAGACAACGATGTCCAATCTTTGGTCTGCCCATTAAGGGCTGACTCCGCTAGGCAAGAGGACTACTACTGGGATTATTCTATTACTAATTGATGACCTGGGGGGCTACTCTTCTTTCTCCACTACATATATTTATTGACTGACCTGTTGATAGGATAGCGGGGGCAGTAAAGAGGAGAGGAGGAAAAAGAAGTAGAGTTAGGTTCTGTTCTTGTGTGTAAGCCCTCGGTCGATTCGTCTGCTCATTCACAGCGTATGATTCTTATCCAATTGCTTCTTCTGAAAACGCGGCGTCGGTTAATCTTTCTTATTCTCCCTTCGGGGCTCCTCATGTTGCTACTAATAGAAACAGTTCGGACCTTGCTCATACAATCCTCGGGACTACTATTGGTTAATCTTTGTCCTCCCTAGGGAAAGTAAACAAGACGATACTTTTTGGGAAAGACAGGGTTAGCGCTGCCTGGGTTGAGCCATTCCTAACAACTCATCCAGCTTGACTAGCTTGCATTAAGAGTAGTTCATTTCCTATAAAGTGTAGCGAGTTTTCTACCTTTTCACATAACCGAGAAAAAAGGTAAAGTTACCCTACTACATGTATTAGCTAGTTTTGTCTAGTCAACATCTAACGCTCATTTCACTATGGGATTTATTTACTCCGATTGCTTCTACTCTCTTACAGCTGGGTGCGCCTATAAGGAAGACTTTTCATAGATTGACTTTGGACAGGCAAGTTGAACTATCAGGCTTCACTAACACAAGTAAGAACAAGTAGAAAACTCCGTATTAAGGGCTGACTTTCCTTTTGACCTAGTTCTTAGCACTAGTGATTAGCACAAAGGAGGAGAGAAAAAAGGATTGAATAAGCGAGCACCAGCATTGACTTTCTTGCTTTAACTAACCTGACGCCTGGCCCTTTTGCTCTAGGCTCTACTCCTTGTCATTGATTTCTAGCTAGCTTTCCCACTCGCATAAAAGGAATGAATCGAGGGTATTTACTTGCATTTCTTTGTCCTACTTGGGCTTTAAGAAGAGAGGATTTATTAGCACGACGAGCATCGCATGCTAACCGGGGGATTGAATAGGATATCATAGAATGTAGCATATTGTCTGAACTTATAGGGTCTTTCCTATAGCAAATCCTCAGTTTCTGTCCAGAGTCCGCCCTTTAGGTGATGGATCATCTTTATAGAGAGACTAACAATAAGACTAGATTAGATCGTGTGCTTCTTTATAGACGGTGGGCTTAGGTGGATCTCCCTCATCTACCTAGATTAGAGTGCTCTTATCCTAACCTTAGAGCCTAGTTTTTTACGTGAACTCTTGGGCATTATCGCATTCATGATGACTTATGGGCATAACCAGACGAAGTTAAGAGCTACCTATTGTGCATTAGGTTTTCCTCTAGGATCCGGTTGTAGGGAAAAAGCATTGGTGTATGAGCCTACTGTACCGACTCTCCTCATACTTATGGAGCAAGATCCTGTCCCTTTCTTATAACAGCTCAAGTCAGGAGGGGGAGTATAACACATACCCCTCGTAGGCGGTGGCTAGTTTGAGAACTAATTGCTCATGGCGAGCTTGTTGGATCTTCTTATCCAATCTATCTACAAGATCGGTCAATCTAAACTTTGTCTTATATTCCTATCTCTTAGCCCCTGCGAAGGCAACAGTCCAGAACGAGGAATGAGTGGAGGCGAGCCCGGATGCAGAGATAGATGGTGTAGATGTGTCTGGATAGGAACAAGGCAAGTAGGCATGAACGGGAATAGGCCTCCTTTCCTTTGAAGGAGCGGGAAGCACCGGTTCCGGCAAGAATAGGCTTGTGAAACATAGGCATAGGTATTCGCGTAATAAATGGAATATGAATCTGGATAGCTAGCTAGGGAAAGTAGCACAGAAAGGAATTCAAGCATGGGCAAGGTGTGATTAACGGACTAGCGTAAAACAGGATATCCCTCCTTTTCGATTAGAGGACTAGTTCAATTAATGAATTCGAGTGAGGAAGTCATCTAGCAGCAATAAGATATTAATTGTAGCTGGCTCTGGAAGATAGGATCAATCCGGCTTGGCAAGATGGGGATACCCGGAAATAGGAAAGGAAGAAGTCAATAGTCAAGGCTAATGTGTCTCACTGGGGCAGTTAGGAAAGTAAGCAGGTCATGGGATTTCTTCGTAGCGAAAGACGAGGACAAATGTTACTAACGTCAACTAAAAGCAATGAAATGGCGACAGGGGAAAAGCAAAGACTCTACTCACCCACTACCGGACTCTTTGACAGGCTTTCTCGAACGATGATAGACATCCTTTTCTTTTCTCATTTGAATGATGGGGTTGTCGAACATCGATGAATTGTTCGCTTGAACGAACAAAGCATTCAAGGAGCAAGCTGCCTTGCCAATGGCAAAATGAAATACTGGAATTGTAGCGAAAATGAAATCAATTCATTTGTCATCGTCCGTGTCACCTGCCAAAGAAAAAATACATATTATAGTTTCCGAACATGGGCGTAATTCCTAAATATAGGAAAGCTAGGATTGGGTTGTCAAACAAGGAACTGGTATTCCTAGTGTTTGGCCACACCCGTCACTATCAATGATACGAGAAAGCTGCCTCGAAGAGCAGACTTGGTTGAACTGTATTGATGTACAGAATCAGCGGATCTTGCTTGTGTCACAAGAGTGTTGTCCTCTATATTTACATAAGAAAAGGAGATCCCTCTGGCCAAACCAACTACGAAGTACGAGCAGTGGGCTAAGATAAAAGCTAGGAAGTTGGCATCGGGAAGTAAGAAGTTCTTGCTAGACTGAAGATGATCAATGAAAGATAGGGTTTGCCAAACAAGCTGGGGTAAACGGATCCTGTTAGGAAGAAGAAGAGCAGGATGCAGGTACTGTTTAGTAAAGAAGGAACAATCCTCGTATTGGAACCGGTCGAGGAATATCCCTCACCCTCGTATTTGAAAAGAAGTGAATCAAATACAATAGTAGGTAGGAAAGAAAAGCCATCCTTTGAGTAGTAACTTTACCAAGGTAGGGATAGTCGAGAGCAGGATGCCGGCCTTATTCTGTTTAGAAGAAATTTATTCACCGGCAAAGAAACGACTACTGCGAGCAGGAGCGATGCAACCGACGGGAGGACAATCCTAATTGGATTGGCGGACTAGTGAAATTCATGTAATTTAGAGTTGGCAATGGGAGCTGGTGATAAACAGGTAAGGAAGCACTCGACGAATAGTGACATTTATGAATGCAAAGCGGGGCCAAGGCAGATATACGGATCAGGGGTATAAGCTAAAACAAGCAGAAGCAAAGCCGACTTCGAACGGGGATAATCGATAAGGCAGCCCTCCGGTCATAGGATTAACGGATTAGCTGGAAAAGTCATATGCCTCGGAGAGCAAGGGTGGTACACCAGGAACTCGGATTGCGATGCTCCGGAGAAAGTCATATCGGTTTAGTTTCGATCATATATGATATTTCAAAGAAAGAAACGAAACCGAGATAGTTACCTTTCAGAAAATTCGAACGAAGGATATAGGTCTATCTATGCTTCATTCTTCTGAAGGTGGGAGAAAAGATCAAACTGATTATTGATCAAAATTAGGGTTTGAAACTTAGGTAATTAACTTCTTCTGCTTAACCCAAGAAGAAATTGGATTGATTTTTGAGAAATCGAATTCAGTTAAGATAGGGGAAATTAAGATAGCAATTTCTGAGCCGTATGAGGTAGGAAACTCTCAAGTACGGTTCTAGGGAAAGGAACTGCCTATTCCGGTCTTTCTCTAAAATAGCTATCTTTGAATTCCTACTTGTAAACAAACTAAACTAATAAATATGCCTAGCTAGCATCCGCCAATGCTTTTTACTATCCCGCGACAACAAAAACTTAGTCCCTTGCCACGCTCGCTTAAATGTGTCTTTCTTTGATAAATAAATACCAAAAGCAGAGCCTTTCTTCCCTTCCTCGACACAGTGGATTGCTTTTTTGCCAGGAAATGAGTTCCTAGACTTTGGGCTTGCATCCTTTTCTCTACTTCCTATATTGAAAGAGTGGACTACAGAGGCTGAGCGATCGATCAAATAGGATAGGATCCTAGCTGTCAATTTCCTTGAGTAGAAAGGAAAAGAATTCGCCTAAAATGCTTGTTGGGGTAGGTCAAAGAGTATAGGTTTCACCCGGCGTAAGACAGAAATCCTAGTCTCGATAAAGCGTGTACCAAAGAGTTTAAAGGGAAAGAAGCAAGGGTAAGGGGCTTTGATGAAAAATAGGTGGTGGCTAAAGACTTCCGCGATCCTTCACTTCCTTAGGGAACAGACTTTCTTTAATAAAATAAATAGGGAGAAGAGACAATAACTAGCTGACTTAGCGTCACCGATCACAGTTCTATATTCACTAAGTGAACGAAATGCTGATTGCTTGCTTGCAGCACTAGCCGCCCAACTATTATACCTTGATTGGGGAGAGCAAGGCTTTGTGCCCAAAACAAACAACCTAGCTTGCACTAGCTGATAGAAATAAGGCTCCTTTCTATCTTGACTCAGCGATATCAATAGGTTATTCCCCATCTTGCACTTCTCGGAAGAAATAGTGCCCCTCTCTAGGACTTCCTTCTCTCACTCTCGAGGAAGCAAACAGGGCGGGCCAGTCCTAACTGACACTGTACTATAATTGGACAATAGCGGCTAGACGGAATGGACAATAGCATTGCTATCCTTAACTAACCGCTAAGCGAGACATCAACAGAAGTAAATAAAAGAGATACGCGGCCCTTAACTATCATTTGCAAAGTAATACACAAGCTCGCTGGCCAGTGAAATGGGGCATACACCGGTATCGGCAGATCAACGAATTCAAACTAGCTTTTCAATCATCAAGAAAAGAAATAAGTATCCCTAGCTTTCGATCAATAAGACGGTAGAGATCTGGCTAGCGGGATGAGGCATATACTATTCACGATTAGGCAGAGCAAGGCATTCCAATCTCGATTCCAGATCAACACAAATGATAGATATACGAGGCGGATCAAGACATTCTTCCTATTAAGATATTGAATTGGGTCTTGGTCGTGGGGGAACGATGATCGATTCCGCTGGACGCAAATGTGCCGTCCTCTCCCTTTCTTTATCGATATACAAGAGCAGGGCTTGCCTATAATCAGGGGTTGGCTACTAAGTAGTTTACCAATTAATAGAACCTTGCTGGGTACGATTCCAGCTGACTTCCACCGAACTTCGCAGAGCACGGTCAATATGCTATCCTTCTTCCTTCTTTTCCTATTCTTTCCTCAATCAAACCAACCCATCTCTTCTCCACAGGCACTCAATCCCTATTTGAGACAGCAAGACTGACCTATTATTTATTTGCACTTCCCGATATCAAGAGGTTCTTACTTACCTTTGACCAGTAAGAGACGAATGATCTACTCATCAAGGGATGTGATGGCCCATCAGGATCTTACGACGAGTGGATCATCCCTATACTTAACTCAGCCCTGTGCTATACTCGAGAGTAGGTGGAAACATTAACGTATCTATCTTTTCGCTCCCCTCCTGCCTATCCCTATGGATTTGAATCCAGAAGCAAGGGCACCACTTCGCGTATCTATTTCGATTTCCTATTTTGATAGATAATGGAAGAATTCAAATAAGCAAAACTATTGGTTCTATTCTCGTGCAGGGTCGCCGATACTCGTCGGTACCCTCTTGTCCTGGAGCCGGTGGAAAAGGGTGGAATTTCCTAATCCCGTGTCCAAGTTAGTCTACCGAAATCTGACCATGGCTAAACAGGGCTTTTATCTTGAGCTGCTTCAGCATACTACTACGATCAAGGCGGAAAGTCCAGTGCTTATTGATCAAAGAAGAAGCGATAGGGGTCTTCTTAAGAAGAGTTGCTTTGATGAAAAGAGTGTAGCCATGATGGCAAGTCAAGGTGGGGCCCTGTGAAGGCAAGCCTTGTGTATGTTGGCGTGATGACGAGAGAAAGGAAATGACCTTGAACAATAGCTGTCTGTAGCACACCCTGCAATGACTTCGACCAGCGGACCAGCCTATCCAATACCCTACGCCATGCTTGATGGCTTGGCCTGTGGCTTTGTTGACCAGTGCAAAGGCCCGACAACCGTTCTGAGAGTCGCTGGAGAATGGCCAATAAGCTGGATTCCCTCCTTGCTTTACCTACTTTTTTTCCAGCGACTGCTACTGATTCCTTTATTTCCCACGTAACCTTTACTTCTATCTGGAGAAGATCCATTACCTAGCTCTTATTCCGGCATGATCAAATCGATACCAACATTCAAGAGCGGATAAGGCTAAAAAGAGAAAAAGCAGGGCTTAGGGGGAGGAATCCATTTATTATTTATTTATTAGCCTTAGCCTAGGCCCAACTATGTACAGAAATCTATCTATTATTGCCTGCATCGACAGCAAAGTAAACTCTCGCTGATGATAGAAGAACAACTCTTAGGGCAGTAGCAAGGAAACTATGAGCTATTTATTGTTCCTTTCTTAGACAGGCTACAAGATAAAGGATGGCTTATGGTCTATTTTCTTACTTGACTATCTTGCCTCGAGAAAGGAGCTCGCAACAAAACGAGAGCTTTTTGATAGCCCGTTCACTCGACTACCACGCTTAGTTAGTCTGTCCGCAGGGATGGGAGTGGCGTAGTCTGTCTGCCCTTCTTCGTAAGTAGCTGGACTTGGATCTTCGTAAGCAACTGGAACTATCAAAAGTCAATGTCAATTGGCCTTAAAAAGGCTATAGCCCTGTTTCTTTTGAAAAAACGAATTTAGAGTTTCGAAGAAGACAGGCCTCCAAGAAAGCCACTCCGCCTAAAGAGTCCTATTCCTATCCGGTCTACATTCACTATTCTTCATAGGCACTGCGCTGGGTCGGTAGGTTGTTGTTTTGACTTTTTTCTTCTTGCTTTAATCCAGTCGCTCGATAGGACTTCCCGTAACCCGAAAAGGTTGGTTCTTCCCCTACAACCCCTACCCCTCCAAGGCAGTACTCTTCATCGGCAAATCCGAATGTCTCGATCCGAGTTGAGACCCACCTACAGAAATTGATCCATCAACGGCTTTTTTCTATAGTGGCAGGAAGTCTCCAACTCTTCGATATGCGCTAGCTAGGTAATCCCTTTACTTAATCTGATATGGGATCTCTTGTTACCAGAAAGGAACTGAACTGGCTTGCCCGGAAAGAATGGATTGCTACCCTTGGAGAGCTAATGGTACTGGACTGATAGCGCACTGATTGAGGAACTTTCTGGCGTAACACACCCGTAATGGGGCAATCTGACTAGCTGGTCAAAACCCTTTCCGCAGTGAGCTTTCAAACTTTCTTTAGAACTTGCTTCACAGGCTTTGAGGCATTTTTACACCCTCCCGTAGGCTCACTTTGTTTCAGGGCTTTCCTTTCTCTCCTAAGATCCCATCCCAACCAACAAACGAGAGTCTGATGGGGATTCTGCTTGAACGTTAACTAGACCTGCGCCCATATTAGCTTACCGGAAAACTAACTAAGGGGAAGCTCAAAGGAATTAAGTAAGCCAACTTCAGGCTATAAAGATATTTCTATTGAGGCTAAACTTATCTGCCTTTCCTGGTACTTCAAAGTCGAATGCCACTGCTGCTACATACAGGAGAAGATAGATGCTAGAGGACGGATACAAGGACGGGGTCATCGCAAAGAAAAAGAGCTAGAGGTGAGTGAGCCTACGACCACCAATTGCTTATCCCCTATTACCAATTGCAGCAGACTTGGACTAAAGGAATTGCTTGAAGTGAAGACCAGTGAACAAAAGGCTTTACAAAAAAGAATTGTTGACCTCTTTCGGGATAAGGCCTGGAAGAAGCAGGGATTGAACCAGGGCTTGTTGACAGAGCAGATATCAAAAGCCTATGTTATCTCATTTTCAGGGACCGAGCAAGGGATGAGCGCCCTCTGATCTAACGACCAAACAAGCAGGCCCTTGTTACTAGAAATATGAAGCGTGCTAGCGCGCACTTCCTATTAACCAATTCACCAATTTGAAGATTGGTAAACAAAGATAATAGGAGCCGAAGTCAATCCCTTCTCCTCCCCGTAGGCGCAAGGAGCGTAGCCTAAGATTCTTTTGAGACGAATGAATGCCGAAGAAAGGAAAGCCGTCGTGAGAGCTTACTCCGCTGTTCGTGGTTGAGTAAGGGCTTAGGAGTAGGGGTCAAGACAAGCTTCTCTTTCTATTCTATCAAAATCAAATAAGCCCACCTTTACCTACCCTGGAGCTGTCTTAAGGCAAGCTTTCCTTGCTTTTTCGTGTTCAATCTCGCCTGAGAGCAGTGCATCGATACCATTCGTCTTGAAGAGCCTATATAAGACCTGACCGAAGAGAATCCTTTGATATCCCTCTTGCCTTCTC
>Ga0207677_10000112_pt1 | contig 66499 bp, 49 predicted proteins | sample KBSMisM42_FD_184311 | JGI IMG/M metagenome (GOLD analysis project Ga0207677, IMG submission 184311) | Miscanthus rhizosphere microbial communities from Kellogg Biological Station, Michigan, USA - KBS Miscanthus M4-2 (SPAdes) (version 2) | ecosystem: Host-associated > Plants > Roots >...
GAACTCGATCGGGACCTGTAGCAGCCGCGGACGCGATCATCGGGCCAGCGCTCCCGGCACCCGCGCGCTCACCACCGGGACCATCCATGCGGCGTAGCGATGCGGATTGCGGATATCGGCGATCATCTGCTCGAAATAGGCGAGCGCCTGCTCGCGCGTAATCGGGGTCAATTCGGCGATCGGCTCGACATAGCCGTCGCGCCAGGCTTCGAGGATGGAGGCAAACGTCTGCCGCGGCACGCGCACCGTATCGACGACGACGTAGTCGACGGCGATGGTCTCGAGGTTCATCGCGGCGAGAATTCCGAAGACGTTGCGGCCGATGAAAAGATCGGTTCCGGTCGCGGCGCCGAATCGTGCCGGAACGATGTGCCAGAAGTCCTGCGGATCGAGCGCGCCGCGCTGGAAATGCAGCATCCCGTAGTCTTCCGGAATCAGGTGCAGATAGCCACCGGGCCGGGTCACCCGCTTGAGCTCGGCGAGCACACGCTCCGGATACGGAATCGCGTGGATGACGTGCCGGCAGACGGTGAGTTCGAAGCTGTGATCGGCGGCAGCGAGCTTGTAGACGCTCTGGTGCTCGAATGAGAGCCGGGCGGCGAGACTTCGGTAGCGCGTGCGGGCCAGCTCCAGATGTGCATCGATGATGTCGACGCCGAGAATAGTGGCACGCGGGAAAAGCCCGGCGAGCCGGGAGGCGGCCTCGCCGGTGCCGCAGCCGGCATCCAGAATGCGGGCGTCGGCGGGCAGCGCATAACGGCTGAAAAGCGGCGCTTCCTGCGGCCAGATCGCTTGCGCCTGCGCGGCCAGATTCCGCACCATCGACTCGTCGGCCATTTGTTCGGCCTGAGGGTTGAGATCCTCCAACGACTACTCCTAGCTTGCCAAAGCGGGAACGGAAGGCTGGCGCGCCGCTAAAGCGCACAATCCAAGTCGTACAGCGACCGTTTTTATACCACAATGCCACGCCGCCGCCGCTATCACGTCTACGTCATCGAGCTGTCGAAAGATGTCTTGTACGAACCGCGCTTCTGCAAGGCCAACCCCGATTACGTTGCCGGCAAGCCTTGCGTCTATGTCGGCATGACGGGCCTCGATCCCGACATTCGCTTCGACAAGCACAAGGCCGGTATCCAGTCGAATCGATTCGTGCAAAAATTCGGGCTGCGCTTGCTGCCCGAGCTCTACGAGGTCTACAACCCGATGCCCTACGACGGCGCGCGCGACATGGAGGTCGAGCTGGCGATCGGCCTTCGTGAAACAGGCTACGGCGTATGGCAGGCCTGACGTCCGAAACCGACTCCCTCCAGTTACCGCACCTCCGATGCAATCGATCATCTCCGTCAATAATCTCTCCAAGACCTACGCTTCGGGCCTCCAGGCGCTGAAAAACATCAACCTGGAGATTCGCCGCGGCGAAATTTTCGCACTGCTGGGTCCGAATGGCGCAGGCAAGACGACGCTGATCGGCACGATATGCGGGATCGTCAACCCGACCGGGGGAAAGGTCCTGGTCGGCGGGCACGACATCGTCAAGGCCTACCGCGCCGCCCGGTCGATGATCGGCCTGGTGCCGCAGGAGCTGACCACCGACGCATTCGAGTCGGTATGGGGAACGGTATCGTTCAGCCGCGGGTTGTTCGGCAAGAGGGCAAATCCCACGCACATCGAAAAGGTGCTCAAGGACCTGTTGCTGTGGAACCGGCGGGACAGCAAGATCATCACGCTTTCCGGCGGGATGAAGCGGCGCCTTCTGATCGCCAAGGCGTTGTCGCACGAGCCGAAGATCCTGTTCCTCGACGAGCCGACGGCCGGAGTCGACGTCGAGCTCAGGCGCGACATGTGGCGCCTGGTGCGCTCGCTCCGGGAGAGCGGCGTGACCATCATCCTGACCACGCACTACATCGACGAGGCCGAAGAGATGGCGGACCGCGTGGGCGTCATCAACAAGGGCGAGATCATCCTGGTCGAGAACAAGGCCGAGCTGATGCACAAGCTCGGCCGGAAGCAATTGACCTTGCAGCTGCACGACCCGCTCAACGCGATTCCTCCGCAGCTTGCCGGCCATCATCTGGAGCTTTCCGGCAACGGCAGCGAGCTCGTCTACACCTACGATACGCAGGGCGAGCGGCCCGGCATCGCCGCACTGCTCGACGACCTGGACAAGGCGGGAATCCAGTTCAAGGACCTGCAGACGACGCAGAGCTCGCTGGAAGACATCTTCGTCAGCCTGCTGCGGGAGGAGAAGTGAACATCCACGCGATCCGCGCGATCTACAAGTTCGAGATGGCGCGAACCCGGCGTACTCTGATGCAGAGCATCATCTCGCCTGTAATCTCGACGTCGCTGTATTTTGTGGTCTTCGGCGCGGCGATCGGCTCGCGCATCCAGCACGTCGAGGGCATCAGCTACGGCGCGTTCATCGTCCCCGGCCTGATCATGCTGTCGCTGCTGACGCAGAGCATCTCGAACGCGTCGTTCGGCATCTATTTTCCCAAGTTCACCGGCACGATCTACGAGCTGTTGTCCGCTCCGGTGTCGTATCTCGAGATCGTCGTCGCCTATGTCGGCGCCGCCGCGACCAAGTCGATCATCCTCGGCCTGATCATCCTGGCGACGGCGGCGCTGTTCGTGCCGCTGCAGATACTGCATCCGCTGTGGATGCTGCTCTTCCTGCTGCTCACCTCGGTGACTTTCAGCCTGGTCGGATTCATCATCGGCATCTGGGCCGACGGCTTCGAAAAGCTGCAACTGGTGCCGCTGCTGATCGTCACGCCGCTGACCTTTCTCGGCGGCAGTTTTTATTCGATCGACATGCTGCCGCCGTTCTGGCAGAAGGTCACGCTGTTCAATCCAGTTGTCTACCTGATCAGCGGATTCCGCTGGAGCTTCTACGGCCTCGCCGACGTCAGCGTGGCTTTGAGTCTCGGGATGACGATGCTGTTCATGGCGATCTCGCTGGCGATCGTCGCCTGGATCTTCAAGACCGGTTACCGGTTGAAGACCTAGCGGTGGCGCCGGAGCGCCGACGGGCGGCCGATCGCGGCCGCGGTCAGCGATCCACCAGCGCGATCTCGACGCGCCGGTTGCGCTTGCCCTCGCTTCGAATTTTCAACACGCGTATCGCGCCGATCTCGGCGATATTGCGTACATGCGTGCCGCCGCAAGGCTGCAGATCGATTCCGGGAATGCGCAGCAGGCGCACGCGCCCCGCCCCGCGCGGGGGCTGCACGCTCATCGTCTTGACCAGCTCCGGACGCGCGTCGAGCTCTTCGTCGGTGATCCAGACCGTTTCGGTGTCGACGCCGCGGGCGATCAGCGCATTGGTCTCCTGCTCGATGCGCGCCGCGTCGAGCAGGCTCATATCGATGTCGAAATCGAGCCGGGCCTTGTCGGGGGCGATGTTGCCGCCGGTGACCGGTGCCACGACGACGCAGGACATGACATGGAGCGCGGTATGCAGCCGCATCAGCGCATGGCGCCGCGGCCAGTCGATTTCGAGGCTCAGCGTTTCACCCGGTTCCGGTTGCGGCATGCCCGGCGCTCTGATGTGCCGGACGCTGCCCGGATCGTCGCCTTTGCGCGTATCGGCGATGGCGATGCGCTCGCCGCTAGCGCGGACCAGCACACCAGTGTCGCCCATCTGGCCCCCGCCCAACGGATAAAAGATCGTCCGGTCGAGCTCGATGCCGCGTTCATCGACCGCGACCACTCGCCCCTGCGCGGTCTTGAGATACGCATCGTCGCGAAAAAGGAGCTCGGTGTTCATGCGGGGAACGCTAAGAATGCGGCTCGCAACGTCAACGAAGCGGGCACGCTAGAGTATCTGCGAGAGAAAGGCACGGGTCCGATCGACCTTCGGGCGATCGAACAGCTCTGCCGGCGGACCCGACTCGACGATGATGCCGCCGTCGGTGAAATAGACGGTGTCCGCGAGCTCGCGCGCAAAGCGCATTTCGTGTGTCACCAGCATGCAGGTCATGCCCTCGGCCGCGAGCTCGCGGATCGTATTGAGCACTTCCTTGACCGTCTCCGGATCGAGCGCCGCCGTGACCTCGTCGAACAGCATCACTTCCGGCCGCATCGCCAGTGAGCGTGCGATCGCCACGCGCTGCTGCTGGCCGCCGGAGAGCTCACCGGGATAAGCGTCCTGCTTGGCGGCGAGGCCTACCTTTTTCATAAGCGCGATCGCTCGTTCGCGCACTTGCTCGCGCGGCTCCCTCAGCACGTACACCGGCGCCATCATCACGTTTTCCAATGCGGTCTTGTGCGGGAACAGGTTGTACTGCTGGAATACGATCGACACTTCGCGGCGCAGCGCAAGCCGATCCTTGTCGGTGGTCAGCAGATGCACGTCGAAATCGGCGACGCGGATGCTGCCACTGTCGATCGGCACCAGCGCGTTGATGCAGCGAAGCAAGGTCGACTTGCCGGATCCGGACGGTCCGATGATGCAGACGACACCGCCTTTGGGCACGTCCATCGACACGCCCTTGAGCACCTCGACCTTGCCGAACGACTTGTGGACGTCGCGCAGCGAGACGATCGGGCGGGAATCGGATTCGGCCATGACGGAGTTCAGACGTTGACCGCGTACCGGGCTTCGAGACGGACGGTCCAGCGCGCGATCGGGTAGCAGTAGACGAAAAACCAGAGCAGCACGTAGCTGTAGAACGACAGCAGCAGTCCGGGACGATTCTCGGCGGAAAGCGCCTGCCGGGTCAGCGTCATCATCTCGTTGACGCCGACGATCGAGGCGAGGACCGTGGCCATCGTCAGGATCGCGTACAGGTTCATCCAGGGCGGCAGCATGCGCTTGACGCACTGCGGCAGGATGATCATCCACAGCGTCTGGCGGCGGCTGAAGGCCAGCGAAGCAGCGGACTCCCACTGCGCGGTCGGGATCGACTGCATCGCACCGCGCAAAATCTCGGCGACGTTGGCCATCACCGGCAGCGCGAGGCCCAGCGTCGCCTTGACCCAGTCGGGCAGCGGAATCGTGACACCGAAGATCGTGACCTGGAACGGCAGCAGGAACATGCAGTAGAACAGCAGCACCAGCCACGGCGCGTTGCGAAAGAAGTTCGTGGCGAGCCACGCGCCGCGCTTGACCGGGCGCCGCGGCGACAGTAGGCCGAATCCGAGCAGCACCCCGAGTGCGGTGCCGACTGCCATCGCGACAAAGCTGATCGCGAGATTGAACACGAACCCCCGCAGCAGCAGCGGGGTCCATTTCCAGATCGTCGCAAGGATTGATGGCTGGTCGGCGCCGGCCTGCGCCTGAGCGATGCCGCAGCCGACGGCGAAGACGGCGAATAGCGCGAAACCATGTTCCGCCCGAAGCGACAGCAGTGGCGAGCCGGTGCGGCGCTCGGCAGCGGCGCGCCGCGCCAGGCGCGCCGCGTCCGGAAGAAGCACGGGCAGGTCGGTCGATGGCGAGGCCCGGGCGCTCACTGTCCGGCCTCCTTGCCGTCTCGCGAACAACAATCGTTTTCGCGTCGGCCTACGCGAACTCGCTTAAGCGCCGCCCTTCGGATCTTCAAGCTTCCGCCTCGCTCATTGGCCAAACCCTGGCACTTGAATGGCGCGCTCCCAGCGATTCATCACGTAGACGAGCGCACCGACCAGCCCGAAGTAGCAGACCAGCAGCACGTTCATCATCACCGGCACGTTCAACTCGTCAGACCAGATCTGGCTCGACACATAAAGCATCTCCGGCACGGCGATCGCGTAGGCAAGCGTTGTCGTCTTGACCAGGTTGACGAGGTTGTTGTTCAGCGCCGGCAGGCTGATGCGAAACGCCAGCGGCAAAACGATCAGCGCGTAGGCGCGCAGGCGGCTGAAGCCCAGCGATTCGGCTGCTTCGAGCGTGGTCTTCGGCACCGCCTCGACACCCGAGCGGAAGATTTCGACGTTGAACGCGCCGGCAAAAAACGACAGAGATATGATCGCCCATGTCACGTTGCTGACCAGCGGCTGGTTGCCCGATGCGAGCGAGCTGCGGAGCAGGCTGCCGACACCGAAGTAGAAGAAATACAGCTGGACCAGCGGCGGCGTGTTGCGGAAGAACTGGATGTACCAGTAGACGACGCGGCGAGTCAGGTTGAGCCGCGATCCCTGCAGCCACGCACCGACGACGCCGATCAGCACGCTCAGGACGATGCAGATCAGCGACAGCTTGACCGAGGTCAGAAAGCCGTCGGCGAAACGGTGACGGTCGAAGGGATCATAGAAGATCGTGAGATTGATGCCGGTCGTCAGATTCAACCAGCGAAACCAGTCCCAGATGAACTGCATCGGCCGCCCCTGTTCGGCACGCGGCGGCCGGCGGCGGCGCGGCAGTCATGCCGCGCCCCGAAAAGCCCCCGCCGCGCCGGCCGTTACTTGTATTTGGCGTGCATTTCCTGCGCCCACTTGGTGGGCTTGATCCCCCACTTTTTCTCGAGCTGCTCGATAAAGCCGGTCTTGTGCCAGTCGGTGATCGTCTTCGACATGAAATCGGCGAAGCCTTTTTCGCCCTGATTGACCGCAAGGCCCCACGGCACGAACAGAATCGAATCCAGCGGCATTTCGTAGTCGGGCCAGTCGGGCTTTTGCATTTCGCCGACGATCGCGGTGTCGTCATAGGCGAATCCGACGCAGTTGCCGTTCTTCAGCGCCGCATAGGCTTCCGCGGTGCCGGGGAAGGCGACGCCTTCGATGCCATACTTTTCCTGCAGCTCCTTGTTGTAGAACGAGCCCTGGATCAGGCAGACCTTCTTGCCGCGAAGCCCTTCCCAGCTGGTCAGTTTCGCGGACTTCGGCGCCAGCACGTTGGTGCCCGATCCGTAGTACGAAGGCTCGACGATGTCGACGATCTTGCGCCGCTCGGGCGTGTCGCTCATCGTCGCAATCATCATGTCGATCTTGCCCTGTTGCAGGAACTGGATACGATTGGACGCGACGACCGGGACGAGCTCGAGCTTGACGCCGAGGCGCTTGGCGACGTCGGCGGCGAGATCGGCTTCGAAGCCGACGATCTTGCCGGACGGGTCGAGATACCCGAACGGCCGGTAATCGGCCTTGGTGCCGACGGTCAGGACGCCCTTCTGTTTGACCGTCTGCAGCACGTCCGCGCGCGCCCCCGAGGCGAGCACGACCGCCAGCAACAGGCCGGAAGCCACTAACGACAGCAGTCTTTTCAGCATTTTGAATCCTCGTCCGAATGATGCATTGATCTTCAGGAAGCCGACGTGCGCTTCCGCTCCCTCACGCAATCGCCCAACGCCTGATCGATGATCGCCAGCGCCTGATCGATTTCGTCGGGCTTGACGGTCAACGGCGGAGCGATCCGCCATACCGCGCCACGCGTCGGCACTTGTCGGATGTTCATCGACAGGCCGAGCTCCATGCAACGCGTCGTCACTTGCAATCCGAGCTGATGCGCAGGCTCGCGCGACTCGCGATCCTTCACCAGCTCGACGCCGAGCAGCAGTCCCTCGCCGCGCACGTCGCCGATCATTTCGTAGCGCGCCTTGAGCTCGAGCAGACCATTCTTAAGGCGCTCGCCCATCGCGCGTGCATTGGCGGCAAGTCGCTCGCGCTCGAGCACGTCCAGCACCGCCAGCCCCACGGTGGCGGGCAGCGGATCGGACACGTGCGAAGTGTAATTGGCGAAGCCCTTGCTGTAGCAATCCTCTTCGATTTCCGGGCTGGTCGCGGTGGCGGCAAGCGGCAGACCGCCTCCCAGCGTCTTGGACATCGTCAGGATATCGGGTGTGACGCCCAGGCCTTCGAAGGCGAAGTTGCGTCCGGTGCGCCCGAACGCGGTCTGCGCCTCGTCGAAAATCATCAGCATGCCGCGCGCGTCGCAAAGCTTGCGCAACCGCACGAAATAGCCGTCCGGCGGAACGATGATGCCGCCGGCGCTCAAGATCGGCTCGACGATGACCGCGGCCGGCGCGCCGACCGACTGCGCATCGAACAGGTTGAACCCCACGTCGAGGCAGCTCATGTCGCAGCGGTCGCGGCAATGCCGGATCGGGCAGCGATAGCTGTTCGGCTCGGGAATCGCGAACGTCCCCGGAATTGTCGGCCCGTACCCGCGCCGGCCGCTGGCGTAGGTGTTCGAGCTCGCGCCCGCCGTCGTGCCATGCCACGAGCCGTCGAGGCCAACGACCTCGAAACCGCCGGTGAATTTCTTGGCCAGACGCAGCGCCGTTTCGTTGCTCTCGCCGCCGGTGTTGAGAAAGATCAGCTTGGACAAGCTGCGCGGCAGCAGCGCCGCCATGCGCCCGGCGAGTGCCGCAACCGCCGGCGAGAGCATGCCGCTGAACAGATGCAGCACCTCGCGGCAGCTCTTTTCGATCGCGGCGACGATGGCCGGATGATTGTGGCCGAGCGTGGCACACATCTGCCCCGAGGTAAAATCGAGGATTGCGCGTCCGTTCTCGTCGTAAAGGTACGACCCGCGGGCGCGGACGATGAACTCGGGATGAAATTCGGCACCGTAGCGGATCAGATTCTCGCGCACCGCGCGATGCAGCGCGGCACGCGTTTCGGCTTCGGCGCCCGAGCCCTCGGATTTCGCGTCCGGGAGAGGCTTGCTCAGGCTATCCACGCTGCTCCATCCATGCGACTGTCGCCACGATTTGCCACGGCCGGACAGTTTAGCACCGCTTGCGCCAGGGGCAAGGCGCCTCACCGATGAACATCGACGACTTTCTGCGCGGGCATGGCATCACTGCGGCGCGCCATGAGCATGCGGCGGTGATGACCGTCGAGGAATCGGAGCAGCTGGTGCCTCCGCTGCCTGGCGCCAAGACCAAGAATCTGTTCCTGCGCGACAAAAAGGGGGCGCGGCATTTCCTGGTGACCGTGCCCGCCGCGCGGATCGTCGACCTGAACGCGCTGGGCGCGGCACTAGGCGCAGGGCGGCTCGGATTCGCCTCGGCGGAACGACTGCACAAGCATCTTGCGATCACGCCGGGGTCCGTCAGCCTGCTGGCGCTGGTCAACGACGTCGCCGGCTCGGTCGAATTCGTCATAGACCGCTCGCTGTGGGACGCCGAAGCTGTGCACGCCCACCCGCTGACCAATACCGCGACGGTCATACTGGCGCACGCCGACCTTGAGGTGTTCCTGCGAGCCACCGGACATGCGGCGCGCGTCATCGACGTACCGGCGGCCGCATAGCCGACATGCCGCCTGCCTCGCCGCCGCCGCATCCGCAATTCATCCTGACCTTGTCGTGCGGCGACCGGCCGGGCATCGTCGGCGCGGTCGGCAGCTTCCTCGCCGACAACGGCTGCAACATCATCGACAGCGCGCAGTTCGGCGACGTCGATACCGGCAGGTTCATGATGCGGGTGCTGTTCGAGCGTCTCGAGGTCGCGCCGGAACGCCCGCCGCTGGCCGCGGCGTTCGCGCCGATCGGCGAGCGCTTCGCGATGCGCTGGGCGCTGCACGACGCGGCCGCGCGGCCGCGTGTGCTGATCATGGTGTCGAAGCTCGATCATTGCCTCAACGATCTCTTGTATCGCTACCGGATCGGCGCTCTGCCGATGGACCCGGTGGCGATCGTGTCCAACCACCGCGACACCTACCAGCTCGCGGCTTCGTACAACATTCCGTTTTTCCACCTTCCGGTGACGAGCGAAACCAAGACCGGGCAGGAGGCGAAGCTCTGGGCGCTGATCGAGGACGAACGCGCCGAGCTCGTCGTGCTCGCGCGCTACATGCAGGTCTTGTCAAATGATCTCTGCCGCAGGCTCGAAGGCCGCGCGATCAACATCCACCATTCGTTCCTGCCGAGCTTCAAGGGCGCCAAGCCATACCACCAGGCTTACGCGCGCGGCGTCAAGCTGATCGGCGCGACCGCGCACTACGTGACGCCTGATCTCGACGAGGGACCGATCATCGAGCAGGAAGTCGCCCGCGTCGACTACAAGATGGGCGCCGACGACCTGGTCGCGCTTGGCCGCGACGTCGAATGCCTCGCGTTGGCGCGCGCGGTCAAATATCACCTCGAGCACCGCGTGTTCCTGAACGGGCAGAAGACGGTCGTCTTCCGCTAGGACACTAACGCCGCCGCGCGAGCCAGATCCGCAATTCCGCGCCAAAGACATTTTCGGCGAGCCCGGCGAAGACCAGCAGCACCCCGAGCGCCTGCAGCGGCCCCAGCGATTCGCCGAGCAGAATCGCGCCGCTGGCCAGCCCCGATACGGGGATCAGCAGCGCGAACGGCGCGATCAATCCGGTGGGATAGCGATGCAGCAGCGCCGCCCACGATGCGAACCCGAACAGGGTCGCTCCCCAGGCAAGAACCAAAACGCAGGCCCAGGTCAGCGCGCCCGCCGAGGCGACCGCATCCCAGACGGCCGGACCGCCTTCGAACGCGTACGACAGCAACGCCAGCGGGAGCGGCGGAATCAGGCTCGACCAGACGATCAGCGCGAACATGTCCGGCTCGTGCGCCCCCGCGGCGTGCTTGGCGATGACGTTGCCGACCGCCCATGCGAACGCCGACACGATCACCAGCACGAAGCCGATGAAGGTCGATTCCATGCCGCTCGCCAGCTTGAATGCGGCGAGCAGCACGATGCCCGCCCCGGCGACCGCCGCACCGATCAGGTTGTGCCGCTGCAGTCGGTCGCCGAGAAAGGCGATGGCGAGGCCGATGGTGAAAAACACCTGCAGCTGGATGACCAGCGATGACAAGCCGGCCGGCATGCCGAGCTTGATGGCCAGAAAGAGCAAACCGAATTGCGCAACGCCGATCGCCAGGCCGTAGCCTGCGATGTCTAGCCAGGGCATCCGCGGCCGGCGGATGAAAAAGACCAGTGGCACGGCGGCGAAAAGGAAGCGCAGTGCCGCCAGCGCGAACGGCGGGACTTCGCGCAACCCGACCTTGATCGGCACGAACGAGAATCCCCACAGGGTGACGACCGCGAGTGTTAGCAGCAGGTCGCGCGGGGCCAGACGATTCTTCAGGACAAAATCCGGGCGAGAAAAAACGAGACGCTCACCCCAATTCTATCACGCGCCTCGTCTGCAGCGACTCGCGCAGCGCGAGCGCGATGCGCGTCGCTTCGGTCGCATCGTGCAAGGTCAGCGATGGCGTGCGATCGTCGAGCACCGCATCGACGAAATGCGCGATTTCGTGCAGGAATGCCGCCTCGAAGCGCTCGTAGAACGTCGGCGTGCATTCGTTGCGAACGCCATGCGCGTCGGAAATGTCGACCCGGTCGAGCCGCGGGTTCGCGCCGATGGCGAGCCGCCCGGCGGTGCCAAAAATCTCGGTCGCGGTCTCGTGACCGTGCGCCATCGTGCGCGACGCGTAGAAGCAGGCGAGCTTGCCGCCGTCGAATTCGCAGGTGGCCACGCCGTTGTCGACGTCGCCGAATTCGCGCAAGCCCTGGTGAATCGCGACCGTGCCCGCGGCGAACACGCGCAGCGGCCGCGGATTGCCCAGGAACCAGCGCGCGAGGTCGATGTCGTGCACCGTGCAGTCGAGAAAAATGCCCCCGCTTGTCGGCGCGAAGCGGACGAAGAATCCCGACGGATCGTTCATGTCGAGGTTCTGCGAGCGCACCAGAAACGGCGCGCCTATCATGCCCGCCTGGATCTTGTCGTAGGCATCGCGATAGCTGGGATCGAAGCGGCGCCCGTAGCCGATCATCACCTTGAGCTTCGGCCGCTTGGCGGCTTCCCGCTGCACGCGCTCGCAGTCGGCGATCTCCAGCGACAGCGGCTTTTCGCAGAACACATGCTTGCCCGCCTGCAGGCCCTCGATGATCTGCGCGGCGTGCAGGGTCGTCGGAGTGACCAGGAACACCGCATCGACCTCGGGATCGGCCAGCATCGCCGCGTAGTCGCCGTACCCGCGCGTTACGCCGAGTTGTTGCTCGGCCCAGGCGAGCTCCTCCGCAACCGGGCTGCAGGCGGCGACCAGTTGCGCGCGCGTCGTGCGCTGCGCGATATTTTCGGCGTGGCGGCGGCCCAGGCGGCCGAGGCCCGCGATCCCGATGCGCAGGCGGCGTTTCGCGTCGACCGATGCGGTCATAGCTCGACGATCCGGCGTTCGCGCCACGACCGCGTCGCCGCGTCGGCCAGCTCCAGCGCCTTCACACCGTCGGCGATGGTCGTGCGCACCGGCTTGCCGCCGGCGACCGCGTCGATGAAATGCGCCATTTCGTTGGCGTACGCGACGCGATAGCGCTCGAGGAAAAAATGCTCGGGCTTGTCGCGGCTTACGCTTGCGGCGGTGTGCGCAGCGACTTCGGTCGGGCGGTGGTTGCCCGCCTGCAGCATGCCCTTGCCGCCGAGCACCTCGAAACGCTGGTCGTAACCGTAGGCCGCGCGGCGGCTGGTGTTGATCTGCGCGAGCCGCCCGCGGCGGGTGCGGATCGTCACCGTCGTCGAATCGATGTCGCCCGCCGCTTCGATCGTCGGATCGGTCAGGCAGCTGCCGGTGGCGTAGACGGTGGCGGCTTCGTCGTCGAGAATCCAGCGGAAGATATCGAAGTCGTGGATCAGCATGTCCTTGAATATGCCGCCGGAGACCTTGATGTAGTCGACCGGCGGCGCGCCGGGATCGCGGCTGGTGACGATCAGCATTTCCGGCTCGCCGATCTCGCCGGCGACGATGCGCGACTTCAGCGCGGCGAACGTCGGATCGTAGCGGCGCTGGAAGCCGATCAGGCAGGTGACGCCGGCGCGCTTGACGGCTTCCGCAGCGCTGACCGCGCGCGCCAGATCGAGATCGACCGGCTTTTCGCAAAAGATCGCTTTGCCGGCTTGCGCGGCGCGCAGCAGCAGGTCGGCGTGAGTATCGGTGCTCGAGGCGATGACGACGGCCCCGACCGACTTGTCGGCCAGCGCCGCGTCGACGGTCGCGACCTTCGCGCCATGCTGCGACGCGAGCTCGCCGGCCGCGGCCTGGTTGACGTCGGCCACGTACTTGAGCCGAGCGCCGGACTGCCGCGCGAGGTTGCCGGCGTGGATCTTGCCGATCCGGCCGGCACCGAATAATGCCGCTTCAATCATTGTTCGCTCCGTGAGCGCGGGATTGTCAATGCCAAGCGCGGCTTTAGCGCTTGAGCATCCATTCGTGCGCCGGGTCGTTCTTGAAATGCCATTCCCGCTTCGGGCCCGCCATCACGTTGAGGTAGTACGAGTCGTACCCGTGCGGCACGACGACCGGATGGTAGCCGCGCGGCACCAGCACGACGTCGTGATCCTCGACCGCGAGCGCTTCGTCGATCGAGCGGTCGTCGGTATAGACGCGTTGGAACGCGAATCCCTGCGAAGGCTTCAGCCGGTGATAGTAGGTCTCCTCCAGCGAGCTTTCAGTGGGCAGGTTGTCGGTGTCGTGCTTGTGTGGCGGGTAGCTCGACGAGTGCCCCGCCGGCGTGACGACTTCGACCAGCAGCAGGTGCGAAGCGGGCTCGGTCTGCGGCAGGATGTCGCAGACATAGCGCGTGTTGCTGCCTTCGCCGCGCTTGAAGCGCTTCATCGATCCCGGTTCGATCAGCCGTGCCGGCGGGCCGGCCGCCGCGGGTGCGCTGCCGACGCCGATCTCGGCCGCGGTGCGCGCGACGATGCGCGCGGTTTCGCCGGGCGGCAGATAGACCGCATACGGCGCGCGGTCGTCGAACACGCTGCCGCGATCGCCGATGTCGCGCCAACTTTTTCCACCCGCCTCGATCGTCACCTTGCCGCTGAGGACGACGAGGCACGCTTCGGCGCCGGGCAGCGCGACGCTGATCGCCTCCGCCTGGGCCAGCCGATGCGCGGCGAAGCCGACATAGCTCCAGCCGGCCGATTGCGGCGTGACCCGCACGATGTCGCGCCCGTCGCGTTGACCCTTCACGAGCAGGCTCATGCGACCTCCGCGGGCTTCATCAGACGCGCGACCAGGTCGCGCAAATTTCGATAGCCGAGATCGGCGTAGCGATAACTGGGCGCGATGCTCGGATCCTGCTCGGCTTCGACGACCAGCCAGCCCTGGTACCCGTTTCGTTGCAACAACTCGAGCAGCGACGCGAAGTCGACCGCGCCGTCGCCAGGCACGGTGAAGGCGCCGTTGATCACCGCCTCGAGAAAGCTCCAGTTGCGATTCCACGCCATCGCAATCACTTGCGGCCGCACGTCCTTGCAGTGCACATGGCAGACGCGACGGACGTGGCGCGCGAGTATCGCGACCGGATCGCCTCCGGCGAAAGTCATGTGGCCGCTGTCGAACAGCAGGCCCACCTCGTCACCGGTCAGCGCCATCAGGCGGTCGACGTCGGACGGCGACTGGACGTACGCGCCCATGTGGTGGTGATAGGCGAGCCGCACGCCGTGCGCGAGCGTGTGCCGCGCGAACGCACTGACGCGGTCGGCGTACTCGCGCCACGCGACGTCCCCGACGAAGCGCGGGCGCTTGTACAGCGGCTGCGGCGCGCCCTGGATACCGTCGGCGACTTCGCCGTAGACCATCACTGTCGCGCCGTTGTCCGCCAGGAGCTTGAGATGCGGCGCGACTGCGGCGATCTCCTCGGCCACGGAGCGGCGCGCGAGCCGGCCCGAGTACCAGCCGGACACGAGCTCGAGTCCGTGCGCGGCCAGCACCGCGGCGAGTGCCTTCGATTCGCGCGGAAACTTGTTGCCCAGCTCGAAGCCCTGGTATCCGATCGCCTTGCCTTCGGCGAGCGCGACCTCGAGCGGCGTCTCGCCGCCGAGCGAGGGGAGATCGTCGTTGCTCCACGAGAGCGGGTTGATGCCGATCTTCACCTTGAAGGCTTGAGTCATGGCCGCTGCTGCTTCCTGTCCTTTTCGTACGCTGCGCGCGCGCGGCGCACGGTCTCGCGCTCGGACACCTCGGGCACGGCGACGTCCCACCACCAGCCACCGGCCTCGGTGGTGCGGTCGGGATCCGTCTCGATGGAGATCACGTAGCTTCGCGCCGCGGCGCGCGCTCGCTCGAGCGCCGCTTCGAGCTCAGGAATCGTCTTGACGTTCTCGGAGAGAGCACCGAGCGAGGCCGCGTGCGCAGCGAAATCGATGCGCGGCACGCCGTCCGGCCCTTGCACGCAATCGTCGAAAAGGTTGTTGAACGCCGCCCCGCCGCAGGCCTGCTGCAGCCGGTTGATGCAGCCATAGCCGCGATTGTCGAGCACGACGATGACGAGCTTTTTGCCCAGCATCACCGAGGTGGCGATCTCGCTATTGAGCATCAGGTAGCTGCCATCGCCGACGATCACGATCACCTGCCGCTCGGGCTTGGCCATCTTGACGCCGAGTCCTCCCGCGATCTCGTAGCCCATGCACGAGTAGCCGTATTCGACGTGGTAGCCGCCCGGCGACGACACGCGCCAGAGTTTGTGCAGCTCGGCAGGCAAGGTGCCGGCGGCGCAGACGACAATATCCTCGGCCGCGGAGTCACGCGCCGAGCGCTGCACCGCGCCGATCACTTCGCCTTCGTACGGCAGCGCGGCGTCGCGACGGCCGGTAATGCGCTCGACCTCGCCCCTCCAGCCGCTCGCCACCGCTTTGGCCTTGGCTTGCCACGAAGGCTCGGCTTGCCAGTGCGCAAGCGACTGCGACAACGCCTCGAGGCCCAACCGGGCGTCGCCGACCAGCTCGACGCCGCGCCATTTGAGCGCGTCGAAGACGTTGACGTTGAGGTTCACCAGCTTCGCGCCGCCGAACATCGAATGCGAGCCGGTCGTGAAATCCGTTAGGCGCGTTCCGACCGCGAGCACCAGGTCGGCGTCGCGCGCGAGATCATTGGCGGCGGGCGAGCCGGTTACGCCGATCGCGCCGAGCTGCATCGGATGTTCCCAGCGGAGCGCACCCTTGCCGCCTTGCGTCTCGGCGACCGGGACGCCGTGCTTTTCGACGAACGCGGCGAGCGCGGCGCCGGCCAGCCCGTACAGGACGCCGCCGCCGGCGATCAGCAGCGGGCGCCGCGCGTTGCGCAACAGCGCGGCGGCGCGCGAAAGATCGGCTTCACCCGGCGGCTGCGCGCGAAAGACTATCGGGGTGGGGGCGAAGAATTCCTCCGGATAATCGCAGGCGATCGTCTGCACGTCCTGCGGCAGCGCCAGCGTCACCGGACCGCAGAGCGCGGCGTCGGTCAGTACGTCGATTGCGCGCGGCAGCGCGGTCAGCAATTGCGCTGGATGCATGATGCGGTCGAAATAGCGCGACACCGGCTTGAAGCAATCGTTGGCCGATACGCCACCGTCGTGGAAGTCTTCGACCTGTTGCAGCACCGGGTCCGGCGCGCGCGAGGCGAACACATCGCCGGGCAGCAGCAGCACCGGCAGGCGGTTGACATGCGCCAGGGCGGCGGCGGTCACCATGTTGGTCGCACCCGGGCCGATCGACGTCGTGCACGCCATCATCCGTCGGCGCATGCTGGCCTTGGCATAGGCGATCGCCGCATGCGCCATCGCCTGCTCGTTGTGGGCGCGGAACGTCGGCAAGGTGTCGCGATGACCATAGAGCGCCTCGCCGATGCCAGCTACGTTGCCGTGGCCGAAGATCGCGAACACGCCGCCGAACAACGGGCGGATGCCGGACCCGGTGTCGGCCGACAGCGCCGCGAGATAGCGTACCAGCGCCTGCGCCATGGTGAGCCGGATCGTGCGGCTCATGCTGCGGCCTCTTCGATCGTGTCCGCTGTCACGCAATGGCGTGTCGGCCGCCTGCGGCCTTCGCCGGTCGCACCCCCGCTGCGCGCGGCCCCTGCTCCGCGGCTCATGCCGCTGTCTCTTTCATCGTTTTCGCCGCAGCGGGGCTCTCCCCGCGCGCGACGTGCCAGGCGCGTATCAGCGCCTCGAAATTCCCGCGCACGGCGCGCACCAGCGCCGCATCGTCGATATGGCCGGCCAGCCACCTGCGGCTGGGCTCGTGAAAGATCGTGCGGCCGACGGCGAAGCCGCGGCAGGTGCGGCTCGCGCGCGCTTCGGCGAATCCTGCAGCGAGCGTAGCGGCGTCCGCAGCCTGCCCGAGCAGCAGCACTCCGCGGCAATACGGGTCGCGTGCTTCGATCAGCGCATCGACCGCCGCCCACTCGGAGGCAGCCATCGGCTCGAGCTTCCACCACTCCGGAAAGATTTCCAGGTTGTACAAGCGCTGGATCGCGCGGACGACGGTATCGGCGGCACGCGGCAGCCCGGATGGCGGAATGATCTCGAGCAGCAGCTCGTGGCCGCTCGCCTGCACGGCGTCGTACAGCGTGCGAATTTGCGCTTCCTGCTCGAGACGGTTGTCGATATCGTCGTCGGGATGAAGCCTGACCAGGCATTTGACGACGTGCTCCCGCGGCCACGCGATCAGAGTCGTCCCGACCGAACGGCCGCGATCGAACACCAGCGGGTTCGACCCCGGAAGCTCGACCGGCCTGCCTATCCACCACCCGCGTCCGGTGGCGGCGTTCAGCGCATCCTGCCCGTAGCGATCGTCGCAGAGCATGCCGATCGATCCGGCGAGTCCGAGTGCTGCTTCGGTCTGTCCCACGGCTTCGACAAACAGCTTCTTCAGTTTCGGCAGCCGTGCTTCGCTGGCGCCGGCTTCCTGCGCGAGATCGAAGAACTGGTTGCGATGGTCGAAAGCGAACGCGAACACCGGGACGTGCACCGGGCGCGGCGCAGTGACCCGATGCAGCCGGGTCAACATCGCATCCTGGTCGGGCCGCGGAATTTGCGCGGCGTTCGCCAGAAAATAATCGAGCTCGACCCTCGTCGGCATCGCCGGCGCGCAGCCGTGGCGCGAGACGACCAGAGCGCCGCAGGCGTTGGCGTAGCGGCAGCACGCATCATAGTCTTCGCCACGGACCCAGCCCGACAGGAATCCCGCCGAGAATGCGTCGCCCGCACCCAGCACGTTGAGCACTTCGACGTCGACGCCGCGTCCGTTGAACGCATCGTCGAGCGAGCGCGGGATCGGGCCGTCGATCACCGCGCAGCCGAGCGGTCCACGCTTGACCAGCAGCACGGCGGGCGTCACGCGCCGCACGGCGATCAGCGATTCGATGATGTCGGTGCTGCCGCCGGCGATATTGAATTCCTCGATCGTGCCGACGACCAGGTCGATCTTCGGCAGAATCGCCTGCAGATGCGCAGTCACCGTGTCGGAGCGGACATAGCGGGTCGCGCCGTCACCGCGCGCGGTCAATCCCCACAGCACCGGGCGATAGTCGATGTCGAGGACCGTGCGCACGTCGTTCTTCCGCGCGCGATCGAGCGCGAGCTTGCTGATGCGATCGATGTACGCCGTCGAGAAGTGCGTGCCGGTGATCAACAGTGCCTTGCTTTGCGCGATGAAGGCCTCGTCGACATCGGCTTCGGCAATCGCCATGTCGGCGCAGTTCTCGCGCAGAAAGATCAGCGGAAACGTATCCTTGTCTTCGATGCCCAGCACGACCGCGCCGGTCAGTCGCGAGGGATCGATGCCGACGTGACTGACGTCGCATCCTTCGCGCGCGATCGTCTCGACCAGGAAACGCCCGAGTCCGTCGTCGCCGACGCGGGAGATCAGCGCGGCCTCGAGGCCCAGTCGTGCGCAGCCGAATGCGGTGTTCGCCGACGAGCCGCCCAGGTACTTGGCGAAGCTGGTGACATCCTCGAGCCGGGCGCCGATCTGCTGCGCGTAGAAGTCGACAGCGAAGCGGCCGAGGCAGATGACGTCGAACCGGCGATCGGCGGCGAAAGGCGTGGCGTTTCGCATCGGGACGGTGCAGCTCGTGGTGCGGAGAAGCGGAGCGCGATTGTCGCGTATCCGTGGTGGCAATTCAAGTTTCATCGCGACGCGTTTTTGGCATATCGTTTCATCTGGCCAGCGCGTCGGGACGCAACGCGCGAACGGAATGACCCTGCGCCTGTCGAACTGGTGCGGCTTCGCGGGACACTGCTCACGCCGCGAGCGCAGCGCCGAGAAAGGATGTCGTCATGCCGTTGACCGCCCGCTATGCGGCCGCGCAGCAGGTTGCGCTCAGGGCCGGCGAGCTCGCTCGCGACCTGTTCGCCAAGCGCGATTCGCTGATCGTCGAGCACAAGGGCGCGCAGAACTTCGTCAGTCGCGCCGATCGCGCGGTCGAGGATTTCATCGCCAGCAAGCTCAAAGCGGCGTTTCCGAACGATGCCTTCCTCGGCGAGGAATCGGCGGCATCGTTTGCCGGCACACCCGAGCACGTCTGGGTCGTCGATCCGATCGACGGTACACACAATTTCCTGCGCGGCTTGCGCTACTACTGCGTGTCGATCGCGTACGTCGAAGTCGGCCAGACGGAAATCGGCGTCGTCTACGATCCCGAGCACGACGAGATGTTCCACGCGCGGCGAGGCGAGGGCGCATGGCGCCGCCACGGCGGCGACCAGGGGAAGATCGCGGTCAGCGATTGCGCGGCGCTCGCCAAGGCGCTGCTTGCGATCGGACACCACGACCGTTTCGTCGAGCCGCGCTATCTGGCGCTGCGTCACGCGCTGATGGATGCCGGGGCGGCGACGCGCAATCTGGGCGCGGGCGCCCTGCAGCTGGCGCATGTCGCCGCCGGCCGGCTCGACGGCTTTGTCGAGCTGTCCCTGAATGCGTGGGATGCGCTCGCCGGCCTCTTGCTGGTCGAGGAAGCTGGCGGCTACGTCGCCCCGTTCCCGGGGCCGGAGCGCTGGCGCGAGCCTGCGCCCGTGCTGGGCTGCGCGCCCGGCATCGCCGGCGCGCTACAGCCGCTGGTCGGCGCCTGGTAGGCGAGGCTCAGCGGCGGCGCAGCGTCAACCGGGCGGCTGGGGTTTTTTCACCTTCGCGAAATCGCCGGCAAAGACGCTGGCAAACGATTCCGGCTTCAGGTATTTGCGCAGCGCCGCATTGACCGCCGGGGCATCGAGCCTTTCGAGTGCGGCATCGAGCGTGGCCGAGTAGTTGAAGGTGCGGCCGACGAACGACTGTTCGTTCAAGGCCGCGGCGAGCGTCGCATCCTGGGTTCGAGCAAGGCGTCGCTGCTGCAGCAACGCGCGCTTGGCGTCGGCCACTTCTTCGGCGCTGAAGCCCTCGCGTTGCGCGCGCTCGACCTCGTCCTGCACGGCGCTGCGCAGGCGCTCGACATTCTCAGGCGCGAATATCGCCGAGATCGAGATCGTGGTATTCGGCTCCCAGCTGCTCGCATGCATCGAGCTGTTGATGCCGTAGCTCAAGCCCTCTTTCTGGCGCACGCGATTCCACAGCCGCGCATTGGTCGAGCCGCCGAGCATGTAATTGGCGAGCATCAACGCCGGGTACTCGGGATCGGTGTCGCTGAGCGCGAACGCCGTCTGCCCGATCAGGAAGGCGTTCGCCTTGTCCGGCGTTTCGATCGGCATCGCCGCCGCGCGCTTGGTCACCAGCGGGTCCGGTACGCGCGCGTAGCGGCTCGGCGCCGACCATGCGCCGAACAGGCGCTGCACCTGGTCCTTTACGGCAGCGACGTCGAAATCGCCGACGACGCTGATCTCGGCCGCGCTTGCGCCATAGAAACTCCGGTGGAAATCCTGCAGCCGCTCGCTCCCCGGCGCTTTGATCTCGGCCAGCTCCTCGTCGAAGGTCGGCGTATAGCGATCGTCGCCCTTCGGGTACGGATTGTCATAGCGCGCCAGCGTCCGCACGGCAATTGCGCGGGGATCGGTGCGTTCCTGCTCGAGGCCTGCGATCTGCGCGCGCTTGAGCGTATCGAGCTCGGCGGCGGGAAACGACGGATGCTGCAAGGCCTCGGCCAGCAGGTCCAGGGTCGGCGCGAGATTGGCGCGCACCGTCTGACCGCGCGCGGTCAGCGCGGTCTGCCGGCCGCTGATCGACAGGCTGGCGCGCAGCCGGTCGAGCGTGTCCTCGATCTCCTGCCGGCTGTGCTTCGACGTGCCGCGCAGCAGCATGCTGCCGGCAAGTCGAGCTTCGCCTTCGCGGCCCTTGATCGACGCCTCGTCGCCGTAATGCATCGACAAATAGAAGTGCACGGTCTCGCCGCGGGTCTTTTTCGGAAGCAGCGCGACCTTCATGCCGTTGGCGAGCGTGTAGCGTTGCGCGCGCGCGTCGAGATTGGCGGGCGTCGCGTCGAAAGTCTCGCCGGCGGCGACCGCCGGGTCGCCCTTGTAGTCCTTGACCATCGCCGCGATGTTGACGGTTGGCGGTGCCGGCGCGCGGTCGGGCTTGGCGTCGGGAATGAATTCGCCGACCGTCCGATTGGCCGCCTTGAAATACGCGCCCGCGACGCGATCGACGTCGGCGGGAGTCAGCGCGCGCCAGCGGTCGCGCTGCAGAAAGAACAGGCGCCAGTCGCCCGCCGCGATCGATCCCGAAAGCGCGATGCCCAGGCGCTGCGGATCGTTGATCGTCTCGTCGATCGACTTCAGCGCCTTGGCCCGAACGCGGTCGATTTCGCCTTGCGTAAACGGCTGCTTCGCGACGTCCTCGATCACCTGCAGCATCGTCGTGCGCGCCGTGTCCAGCGACTCGTTTTCCGGCACCTGCGCGAGAAACATCGCAAATCCGGGATCGAAGCCGGTGTAGACGAAGTCGTCGACGGCGGCGGCTTTTTTGGCTTCGACCAGCGCCTTGTAAAGGCGCCCGCCGGGACTGACGGTCATCGCGTCGACCGCGGCCGAGATCGCGACGGCGTCCGGATGCGCGCCGGGCACGGTGTGATACATCGCGGAAAGCCATTGCGTATTGCCGACGCGGCGCAGCGTGACCTCGCGGGCGCCATCCTGCACCGGCTCGTCGGTGTACAGCGCAGGCAGAACCCGTGACGGTTTTGGCAGCGGTCCGAAATACTTTGCAACCAGCGCCAGCGCGCGCTCCGGATCGAACGCGCCGGCGATGGTCAACACCGCGTTGTCCGGCTGGTAGTACAGGCGATAGAAGGCCTGCAGCCGGCCGATGTCGACGCGCTCGACGTCGGTGCGCGCGCCTATCGTGTCCTTGCCGTAGGCGTGCCAGTCGAAGCCGGCGGCAGTCGTGCGCTGGATCAGGATGCGTACGGCGCTGTTTTCGTTGCGCTCCATTTCGTTGCGCACCACCGTCATTTCGCTGTCGAGGTCCTTGCGCAGCACGGTCGAGTTGACCATGCGGTCGGCTTCCATCCCCAGCGCCCAGTCGAGGCTCTCGTCGGATGCGGGGAAGGTCTCGAAATAGTTGGTGCGGTCGTACCAGGTCGTGCCGTTGAACGCCATGCCGCGCTGCGCGAGGCCGGTCATCAGGTTGCCGCGCGTCTTCGTTCCCTTGAAGACCATGTGCTCGAGCAGGTGCGCCATGCCGGTCTCGCCGTAGTTCTCCATCCGCGATCCGACGAGATAGGTGATGTTGACGGTGACCTTGGGCTGGCTGGCGTCGGGAAACAGCAGAACCTTCAGCCCGTTGGCCAGCGCGTACTCGCTGATGCCTTCGACCGAGGCGCCTGCGGTGACGCCGGCCGGAAGTGCGGCGGCGGCGGCCCCGACGAACCACAACAGGGCGGCGGCGAAGAGGCCGCGGACCAGCGATCGTGACGGCGATAACATGGGCAATTCCTTCTGCATCGGGGAGTGCGGGGATGAGTATAGCGGCGGCAGGACCGATGAAAACTGCCTCGCGGCGACCGGGCGTTTTGCGGCCGCTGTAGGACCGCCGCGGCCCGAAGGCGTTCCCGACCGCCCCGTGAGCCTTGCGCCATATTGACGTTTACGTAAACGGCATATAATGTCGACGGCAGAGCGCCGGGAGTAAGCTTTCCAGCGCAGTTCTTGGCCGGCGCAGGCGCGTTTCCGCCCATGGCGCTGCGCGCAGGCATCCCCGCCGGAACCCGGATCCGACCGCCGGAGCAGTGATGAACGACCTCGCCATCGCCAAAAAGCCGCTGGTCTACAAGCCGGCGCACAAGATCCGCTTCGTCACCGCGGCGAGCCTGTTCGACGGTCACGACGCGTCGATCAATATCATGCGGCGGATCCTCCAGGCGTCGGGCTGCGAAGTGATCCACCTCGGCCACAACCGCTCGGTCGACGACATAGTCAACTGCGCGCTGCAGGAAGACGCGCACGGTATCGCGATCTCGTCCTATCAGGGCGGCCACGTCGAGTTCTTCAAGTACATGCTCGACCTGCTGCGCGAGCGCGGCGGCGCGCACATCAAGGTCTTCGGCGGCGGCGGCGGCGTGATCGTGCCGGCCGAGATCGACGAGCTGCACGCCTACGGCGTGACTCGCATCTTCACGCCCGAGGACGGCCAGCGTCTGGGCCTGCAGGGGATGATCAACGAGATCGTTGCGGCCTGCGATGTCGATCTTGCGCAGGATTTGCCGAAGGATTTGACTACGCTGAAGGCGGGAAATCGTAATGCGTTGGCGCGACTGATCACTGGACTCGAAGCGGGCAGCGTGCCGCCGAAGCTGCGCGACGAAATGCTGCGCGCGGCCGAAGCCAGCAAGGCGCCGGCGCTCGGCATTACCGGGACCGGCGGCGCGGGCAAGAGCTCGCTGACCGACGAGCTGATCCGGCGTTTCCGCCTCGATCAGAACGACCGGCTGAAGATCGCGATCATCTCGATCGATCCGTCACGGCGCAAGTCCGGCGGCGCGCTGCTCGGCGATCGCATCCGCATGAACGCGATCCAGCACCCGAACATCTACATGCGCTCGATGGCCACGCGCGAAGCCGGGTCGGAGGTCTCGCAGGCCTTGCCCGACGCGATCGCCGCGTGCAAGGTGGCGGGCTTCGACCTGATCGTCGTCGAGACCTCGGGCATCGGACAGGGCGACGCGGCGATCGTGCCGCTGGTCGACGTTTCGCTGTACGTGATGACGCCGGAGTTCGGCGCGGCGAGCCAGCTCGAGAAGATCGACATGCTCGATTTCGCCGACTTCGTCGCGATCAACAAGTTCGACCGCCGCGGCGCCGCCGACGCGCTGCGCGACGTGCGCAAGCAGTATCAGCGCAACCGCGAGCTGTTCAAGCAATCGCCCGATCAGATGCCGGTGTACGGCACGATTGCGGCCCGCTTCAACGACGACGGGGTCACGGCGTTGTACCAGGAGCTGGCGGCACGTCTCTCTCAGGAAGGGCTGACGCTCGATGCGGCGAAACTGCCGCCGGTTTCGGCGCGGCATTCGACCGGGCAGAACGTCATCGTGCCGCCGCAGCGCGTGCGCTACCTGGCCGAGATCGCCGAAACTGTGCGCGGCTACCACGGCTGGGCGAAGGCGCAGGCGAAGATCGCGCGCGAGCGGCAGCAGTTGACAGCGGCGAAGACGATGCTCGGCGAGCGCAAGGCCGAGGCGCCCGAGATAGATAGCCTGATCGCGGACCGCGAATCGAAGCTCGATCCGCGTGCGCAAAAGCTCCTCGCGATGTGGCCGCAGACCAAGAAGGCGTACACCGGCGACGAGTACGTCGTGAAGATCCGCGGCAAGGAGATCCGCTCGGCGCTGACGACCATTTCGCTTTCCGGCACGCACATCCCGAAGGTTGCGTTGCCACGATTCGAAGACGACGCCGAGATCCTGCGCTGGCAATTGACCGAGAACGTACCCGGCTCGTTTCCCTACACTGCCGGCGTGTTCGCGTTCAAGCGCGAGAACGAGGATCCGACGCGCATGTTCGCCGGCGAGGGCGATGCGTTCCGCACCAACAAGCGCTTCCACATGCTCGCCGACGGCATGCCGGCCAAGCGGCTGTCCACGGCATTCGATTCGGTGACCTTATACGGCAACGATCCCGACCTGCGGCCCGACATCTACGGCAAGGTCGGCAACTCGGGCGTGTCGATCGCCACACTCGAAGACATGAAAGTGCTCTACTCGGGATTCGACCTGACCGCGCCTAACAACTCGGTATCGATGACGATCAACGGGCCGGCGCCGACGCTGCTGGCGATGTTCATGAATACCGCCGTCGACCAGCAGGTCGACAAGTTCCGGCAGGACAACAAGCGCGAGCCGACCGACGACGAGCACGCCAAGATCGTCGCGTGGACCCTGTCGAGCGTGCGCGGCACCGTCCAGGCCGACATCCTGAAGGAAGACCAGGGACAGAACACCTGCATTTTCTCGACCGAGTTCAGTCTCAAGGTGATGGGCGACATCCAGGAATACTTCGTCCAGCACGATGTAAAGAATTTTTACTCAGTGTCGATTTCCGGCTATCACATCGCCGAAGCCGGCGCGAACCCGATATCGCAGCTTGCGTTCACCTTATCGAATGGCTTCACCTTCGTCGAGACGTACCTGGCGCGCGGCATGCGTATCGACGACTTCGCGCCGAATCTCTCGTTCTTTTTCAGCTACGGCATGGACCCCGAGTACGCGGTGATAGGCCGCGTCGCTCGGCGCATCTGGGCCGTGGCGATGCGCGAGCGCTACGGCGCCAACGAGCGCTCGCAAAAGCTCAAGTTCCATTCGCAGACCAGCGGCCGGAGCCTGCACGCGCAGGAGATCGCGTTCAACGACATCCGCACCACCTTGCAGGCGCTGATCTCGACTTACGACAACACCAATTCACTGCACACCAACGCCTACGATGAGGCGATCACGACGCCGACCGAGGAAAGCGTGCGCCGCGCAATGGCGATCCAGCTGATCATCAACCGCGAGTGGGGCTTGGGCAAGAACGAGAACCCGAATCAGGGCAGCTTCATCGTCGAGGAGCTGACCGATCTGGTCGAGGAAGCGGTGCTGAAGGAATTCGAAGCGATCAGCGAGCGCGGCGGCGTGCTCGGCGCGATGGAGACCGGCTACCAGCGCGGCAAGATCCAGGAGGAGTCGCTCTTCTACGAGCACCAGAAGCACGACGGCAGCTATCCGATCGTCGGCGTCAACACCTTCCGCAACCCGCACGCCGATACGATGCCGCCGCAGAAGATCGAGCTGGCGCGTTCGAGCGAGGAAGAGAAGCAGTCGCAGCTGAAGCGGCTGGCCGAATTTCACGCGCGCAACGCCAAGGCCGCGCCAGCGGCGCTGGAGCGTTTGAAGCGCGTGGTGATCGAGAACGGCAACGTCTTCGCCGAGCTGATGAAGACGGTCCGTGTCTGTTCCCTCGGTCAGATCACCAAGGCCCTGTTCGAGGTGGGCGGGGAGTATCGAAGGAGTATGTAGGTCGTAAGCGGTTGATGTACGCGCCGCCAAGTGTCCGCAATCGACCCATCGCTGCCTGTCGGGCCGTGGAAAGGAGCCATTCGCGGACTACGTGGTGACGGGCAGCGTCGACCGGCCGTCGCGTAATCGTTGGATTACCTCGTCGTCGCCGGTTCGCTGGCAGGCGAGGTAGGCCAGAGGGCGCGAGTGGCGTCGCGCAAAACACTGAACGCGGACCGTAGGAACAGCGCCGCAATGACGCAGCCGACAATGATGTCCGGCCATCTGGACGCGAGCAGATAAGTGGCACCAGCGGCGACGAGTACCCCGACGTTGGCAATCACGTCGTTCCGCGAGCATATCCACGTTGAACTCATGTTCAGGTTGTCCGCACGATGGCGATAGAGCAATGCGAAACAGATCGCGTTTGCCGCCAACGCGAGCGCGCCGATAGTCCCCATCGTGCCCACAGCGGGCATGATGGGGTGAAATATCTTGTATCCCGCCTCCGCCAGCACGCCCAAGCCAAAGACCAGCATGAACGCGCCCTTTGCCACCGTCGCCGCTGCCTGCCAGCGCAGGGAGCGGGCAATCACGAACAGACTGAAGGCGTACACCAAGGCATCGCCGAGCATGTCGAGCGCGTCGGCGAGCAAGGACGTGGAATGGGCCAGGGTGCCAGCAATGCCCTCAATCATGAACATCAGGGCATTGATCCCAAGAACGACCCACAGCACGCGGCTGTGACTTTCCCGAAGGGCGGTAACCTCGCAGCTCTTGTTTTCGCAGCAATTAGCCATCACGGCGCACGTCTAGGTGACCTCGGAAATCTTGCAATAACAGTACGTGAATTGCTGCGTAGCGCCCGCCGGGGTCTGGTGTATTTCGGTCAGGTGTTTGAGCAGCCGAAAGCTGGCGCCGAATTCGTCGTGCAGCGCATCCGGACCATACCGAACCACATCTAGGCCGCTGCATTTGGTTGGACCTTCAGGCCCGAAAGTGGCGACGATGACGTGCCCCCCGGGTTTGACCGCTTGAATCACCTGTCGTACATAGGCGGCGCGGTCCTTCGGATCAGTCAAGAAGTGGAACACGGCGCGGTCATGCCATACGTCGTAGTGGTGGCGCGGGAACGGAAACTTCGCAGCGTCACCACACAGCCACTCGACGGCGGCAGAGCGTTCGCCCAGCCGGGCTTTTGCTACGTCAAGAGCTGTCGTCGACACGTCAAGAACCGACACATGGCGATAGCCACGGTCGAGAAGGTCATCGACAAGTGTTGCCTCACCCCCACCTACATCGAGTATCGCGGCGCCCCGATCCGGGGTCGCATCCTCGATCAGGCGCAGGGACGTATCCAAATGCGGAGCGTACCAACTGACCTCGGTTGGACGCTTCGTCCGATAGACCTGTTCCCAATGCCGTCGCACGTCCACTCGTTGATCTTAGCATCCAGCGCCAGAGCGGACACGAATCGCCGATTTCAAAGTCACTCACGACACAGACTGACCAGCACGGTGCCACAAGCACCGAGCAAGGATTCGTATCTGCCGCTGGGATCCTTCGAGGCGCTTGTCAAGCAATGAGGGCCATGCGGCCAAGAACCGACGCTTGACCCGCGCGACAGAACTCTCAATACTTAAGTTCGTGTAGCACTTGGCCGCCGCCACCGGCCGGACCGTAGGCCGACGCAACGGCTTCCCACAAGGCGCGGCACCTGTGGGCGGCGCTAGTGCCCCCCGACACCAATTGTTGCCAAGAGGACCATCATGGCTACTCCCGTCAATTTCGACCCGAAGGAACTCGAGTCCAAGGTCAAGGCGATGTACCGCAGCGTCGCGGAGAACCCGCATGGCGAGTTCCACTTCGAGATGGGTCGAGCCATGGCCGAGCGCCTCGGCTACGCGCCCGCCGATCTAGATCGCATTCCTAGAGAGGCAATCGACTCGTTTGCCGGTGTTGGCTACTATTTCCATATAGCCGATCTCAAGGAAGGCGAAACCGTCATCGATTTGGGAAGCGGTTCGGGCATGGACACGTTCATCGCGGCGCTCAAGGTGGGTCCGCGCGGGAAAGTCATCGGCGTCGACATGACTGATGAACAGCGCGCCAAGGCGGAACGCCTGCGCGACCGCGATGGCTTCACGAACGTGACGTACGTGAAAGGCTACATCGAGAATGTCCCGGCCCAGGCAGCGTCGGTCGACGTGGTGATCAGCAATGGTGTGATGAATCTGGCGACTGACAAGAGCAAGGTATTCAACGAGGCGGCACGGCTCCTCAAACCTGGAGGCCGATTTGCGATCTCTGACATTGTCACCGAGGTTCAGTTGCCCGAAACCATCGTGTGCAACTCGACGCTATGGGCCGCGTGCATTGGCGGAGCCGCCCAGCAAGACAACTATCGCGCCCAGATCACAGCGGCAGGCATGAACGTAGTCAAGGTCGAGGACAATCCGACCTACCAGTTCATCTCGGACAATGCGCGCGGCGCCAGCAAGAAATTCGGCGTCAAGAGCATCTCGTTGCTGGCGGTGAAGCCGTCGTGACGGCTGCCACACGCTCGCCCCACCATGCATGGTGATCGCGTCGAACGACCGCTCCGGTGCAATTTGAAAGGCAAGGCTGACCGGCGGCTCATGGCCGTTACCCGTCATTCAATTACCGTCCCCCGCCCCGCTAGCCCAGCATCAGTTAGTTGATGCTTTTCCACGAATTCGCTGGGCTATGCCCACGGCCCGTTCCTGTGAATATTCAACTTGTAGCCTACCAATTTCAGTGCTAGATTTTTCGGGCGCCTGTAGCTGTGCCCAGCCGCGCAGCCGCTCCCGCCGGGTAGCTCGTTGTGAAGGGAAGGCCAACAGAGGTACTCGTCTGAATCGAGGAGACATTCATGGCGATTCGACCTCTGAGCTTCATTGGTGACCGCGACGCCCCTACCCCGCTCAGCGCAGTGCATGCGCGCAGACCGATTCTGGGTTCGGGCAAGCTTCCAAAAGATCTGGTGGAGATCGCGAAGACGCGGTCCTACTACGTCAAGGCCAAGGACAAGCCCTCGGCGACCGTCGAGGCGCTGGGCAAGGGCAACGAACGCGTCTGGCAAGTAAGGGTTCCGGTCGACGACGACCTGCGCGGCGCGCGGCCGGGACTGACGCTCAAGCGGGAGAAGCCGGAGGTAATCCTCAAGGGGGCCGACAAAGCGGCCGCCTATTCGGGTTATCGCCCCGCGTGGAGTGACGCGCAGTTTGTCCCGCGTCGCATTGCGATCGAAGCACCGCCTGCGATGCGAAGGTTCAGCGGCCGGCGCGTCACGCCGCTATGGGTCTTCGGCGCGGATGATCGATGGCAGTTCCGGGATCTGTCCTGGCCCTGGGGTCTGGTCGGACGTGTGTTCAACAGCCAGGGCTTCAGCGGGACCGGGGCATTGATTGGCGACCGGCTCCTGATGACGGCCGGACACATGGTGCCCTGGGGAGACAACCCCTGGTGGATGCGCTTCGTGCCGGCTTATTACGACGGCAGCTCGCTGCATGGCGCGGGGGTCGAGTCGTACGTCTCGGACGCTCGCGGTTACGACGTGCAAGGCAATGTCACCGGCTACGACTGGGCTGTGTGCCGCCTGTACAACCCGCTCGGATCGTGGCTCGGCTACTTCGGCTACAACGGCTACTCCGACTCGTGGAACAACCAACCGTTCTGGAGCATCGTCGGCTATCCGGGGGCGATCGCGAATGCGATGAGACCTTCGTTCCAGGGTGGCATCACCGTGAACGACACCGACGGCGACTCGAACGGCGGCGAGGAACTCGAATCGGAAACCGCCGACCTGACGCCGGGAGACTCGGGTGGGCCGATGTTCGCCTGGTGGGGAAACGATCCGCGCCTCGTCGGGGTGGTCTCCGGCGAAGAGGAAATCGATTTCCTCTGGTGGACGATCGAAAAGGACAACGTGATGGCAGGAGGCAGCGGGTTCACCAGTCTCGCAGCGTGGGGACGGTCGAACTGGCCGCTATAGCGACGTCGCAGGAGAACAGCATGAAAAAGATTTCAACAGCAGAGCTCAAGAAGGCGATTCTTGCCGTCGAAGCCGAGCGGGCAAAGCATCCTGCCCGGTTCCGTCCGGACCGCGCGCAGCGCGCCACGCTGAATAAAAGGCGTCAGGCGTCGGACAAGATGGCGTCCGGATTCCTGAAGGAAGCGGGACTGGACTTGAAGAAGTTCCAGGCGCTGCAGGAACAGCGCAGCGTGGAGCTGGAGCGCATGGTGGCGCAGCACAAGACCGACGCGCTCCGGCTCGCCAAGCAGCGCAAGGACACGCTGCATTCGAGCATCGCCGCGCAGAGCAAGGCGTTGGCCGATCTCGGTGCCCGAAGCGATTTTTTCCCGTACCCGACCTTCACCCTGGATACGCCCTTTCTCATCTGGACGATTCCGCTCACAGACATCGCCGATTCCGCCGCGGTGCCGTTCGGCAGCTGGGCGAAATTCGACTTCAAGACCTCCCAGACCCTTGACCAGAAGGTGGGGTTCTACTTCTATTGGGCTAATCCCTACGGAGACTATGCGGTGATCAACGCCGCCACTTTCATGTCGGCGAGCGGTCATCTCAGGGCGCATGCGCCGTGGGGCCTTGGAGTGAACACGAGTTCGGTGGAGGCGGACGCGTTGTTCAACCTGTGGTTCGGGTGGCCTACCGGCGTGACGTCGAGCAACTACGACGCCGCCTACATCGGGTCCATCGGGGCATACTCCCAAACCTTCATCGGCCCCGATGTGGAGGCGACTTCGGTCTCGTCCGGGGTAAGTCTCAGCACGACGATGTTTGCCGTCCCGCCCAATGACGTCGTGGTGTTCGAGGTCGCGCTCTCGCTCTACTGCGACAACGACAGCGGCAATACCGACGCCGATTTCGCAAGCGGCGACTTCCAGATCGCGTGTCCGGTCGTGGTGTTCTCGTTATTGAACAATCCACCCGGTGCGATGGCGTGAGGCGCGTCGTGAGAATGCCCGCGGATTCCGATCGTCGTTCTGGCCGGCGTTCAGCGTGAAGGCTCCCTCAGTAGCGAAAGGAAGAAGCTATGAGACCCGTTCGATCGTTGCCTTTAACTCTTGCCGCATTGATCCGTGTTGCCGTGGCATTGTGGCTCGCGCTCGCGAGCGCCGCGGCAGTAGGCGTCGTACCCACGTTCCGAATTGCCCAGATCTATTCGAGTCTGGACGGTGCGACGCAATTCATCAGGTTGATCGAGACCGACGGGCTCAACGGACAGCATCATTTCGCTGGACTTGCGCTTACGAGCACTCACAATGGAATCACGAAACAGTTCGTTTTTCCGAGCGATTTGCCGACCGATCAGACCGCGTACCTATCGATCCTCGTCGCAGCGAGCCCGCAAGGCTACATAAACGGAATGCTACCGCTCTCCGATCCGCACTATTTTTCGGAGTCGACCTTTTCCCCGGATTTCGTCATTCCGGCGCGGTTCCTGGCGACCGATGGCGGGACCATCGATTTTGCGGGCGGCGACCACATGAGCTACGCGGGCCTGCCGACCGATGGCGCAAACGCAGTTGCCCATGACTTGAGCGTTGGACCTGCCGTCCTCTTGTCACCCTACTGTCCCTACACCAATCGTTGCGGGTCCTTCACTATCTATCCCCCAGACGTGTCCGTGCTCGAGTATTACAACGCGTCGCTTGACCATTTTTTCTACTCGGCGTCCGCGCCGGACATCGACGCGCTGGATAATGGGTCGTTCATCGGCTGGCAACGCACCGGCTATTCGTTTCGGGTGCAAGCCAGGACGACGACTGTCGCCGGTGATCCCTTAGGCGTGGAGCCCGTATGCCGTTTTTACATCCCGCTCGAGGTGGGCTATTCACATTTCTTCTCTGCGTCGAGTGACGAATGCGAACAGCTACGGCAGCGGTTCCCCGCTTTCGTCTCGGAAACCGCCGCCGCGTTCTACGTTTGGCAAGCGTTTGACGCCAGCGCGAGCCTCTGCGAGAGCCCTTGGGATTACGCCGGGTTGATTCCAGTCTATCGGCTCTGGAACGGACGCGCCGATACAAATCATCGATATACGACCGACAAGGCCGTGCGCGATGCAATGGTTGCGCGAGGCTACATCGCCGAGGGCGACGGGCCCGATGCGATTGCTTTCTGTTCGGGGTAAGCCGGCGGCAAGCGCAAGGTTCGGTAGTTCTGCTGATGGCCGGTCTGCGACCGTCGTGCTCGGACAGCCCGGATCTCGTTTAACTTTCGCGGGCGCCGGACGTACCACCGAGCCTGAGAACGCCTAATTCCCGGCGGCTGCGGATCCTGAACGCGCGATATACGCGTCGACGTGCCGCTCGAGCATCGGCAGCGTCATCGTACCTTCTTCGAGGACGGCATCGTGAAAGGCGCGCAAGTCGAATCTCGCGCCGAGTGCGTCTGCGGCCTTGCGGCGCAGCGCCCAGAGCTTCATCTCGCCGAGCTTGTAAGAGAGCGCCTGGCCGGGCCATGCGATATAGCGATCGATCTCGGTGCGCACCTCATGCTCGGGCAAGGTGGTGTTCCGTCGCAGGTAGTCGAGTGCCTGATCGCGGGTCCAGTTCCTCCAGTGCATGCCGGTGTCGACCACGAGCCGGCATGCGCGCCACATCTCGTAGCTCAGGCGGCCGAAATCCTCATACGGCGTCTTGTACATGCCCATCTCGACGCCGAGCTTCTCCGTGTAGAGCGCCCAGCCTTCACCGAATGCGCTGAGATAAGTGTTCTGGCGGAACGCGGGCAGATCCTTGAGTTCCCGGGCGAGCGCGATCTGAAGGTGATGTCCCGGCACGGCCTCATGCAGCGTCAGTGCCGGCAGTGAATAAAGCGGCCGCCGGTCGGGCGCGTAGGTGTTGACCCAGTAGGAGCCCGGCGTGCGCCCGTCGTTGGGTCCCGCGTTGTAACGTCCGGCAGTGTAGTTCGGCGCGAGCGTTGTCGGCACGGGCTCGACGCGATAGGGCATGCGCGGCAGCTTGCCGAAATATTGCGGGAGCTTTCCGTCGATCTCCTTGGCGATGTAGCGCGCTTCTTTCAGCAGGGCAATCGGTGTCTTTGCGTAGAACTGCGGGTCGCTGCGAAGAAAAGCGAGCAAGTCGGCAAAACTCCCCGCGAACTTGGCCGCCTTCATCGTTTCTTGCATCTCGCCATGGATCCGTGCGACCTCCTGCAGGCCGATCTCGTGGACCTCGTCCGGAGTGATGTCGTAGGTCGCGTAGTAACGGACGAGATCCGTGTAGTAGGTCTTGCCGTTCGGGAGCGAGGAGGCGGCGATCGTCTTGCGCGCCCGAGGCGCATATTCGTCGCGGAAGAACGTCTGCAAGTCCCGATACGCCGGAAAGACCGATGAGGCGATCGCTGCCGTGCCTGCCTCCCTCAGCCGCGCTCGATCCCCTGGCGAGATCGAATCCGGGAACGCTCTGAAAGGGCCGTGCAGGGGCGAATCCTCCGGGTTGGTGAACTGCTGCGCCTCGATGATCGAGGCCACGCCAGGCAGGATCTCCGCTGGCAGCGTGTAACCATCCTTCAGCCCTTGCCGTATGTTGGCGATGTTCTCGGCGAAGTAGCGCTTCACGTCTCGCAGGCGCGTGATGTAGTGCTCGTATCCGCTCAGGCTCCGAGTGTCCGCGGCTTCGTGCATCTGCATGACGTCGGTGTGGAAGCCGCTGTCGCTGCTCCACGGCGCTCGCCATTCCATGTAGGCGGCGAACTTGACCCGGTACGTCAAGATGAAGTCGAAGAGGTCATGGGAGACCCGGTCCTCGCCGCTCAACGATCCGCTGTCGATGGCATGCAGGCGTTCGAGAAACTTCGCGTTCGCGGCGGCGCGGCGCTCGAAATCGGCCGGGAGATCCGAGCCGAGTCGGTCGTCGCGGGCGCGCTGACCCTCGTAACTCGCCGTCAGCGGATGCTCGTTCCAGGTGAAAGCCTGCTCGTCGGCGAAGAGTTGATGAAGGGCCTTGCTGGCCGCGGTCGTGGGTCGAGCGTCGTCACCGTCCTGATTGTGTTTCTCGAAGAGCGATGAGGTCATGGACGGTTGGCAACGCGCCTGCAGCGATCGGGCGAGCACCAGGAAAGAGGCATGCAGGCCGGGTGCGCGGATCGCGGCGCCGGTCCCCGGCGCGCATGCTGCACTGCCAGCGCGTCGAGGATCGTCATGGGGTCGGCTTGCTGCAGCATCCGTCGCCTCCGGCTCGAAACCCGAGTATTTCGAGTTCGGTCGGACCGGTCAAGCAGCAACCCGGTGCTGCTGCGCAAACCGTCAGTGCTTGGACTTCTTCTGTCGGGTGAAAATCTTCAGCGTGTTGTCGCCGTCGTCGACGAAATACAGCCCTCGTTGCCCCTTGCCTATCGCGATTCCGAACAGTGATCCAGCGCCGGTGGCGGTTTCGACGGTGTCGACGACGACCTGCGCACCTTGCGGGGTAATCTCGACCAGGTTCCCGTCGAGGCCGTTTGCCGTCACTATGTCTCCGTTCGGCGCAACCAGCAGACCCAGCGGATCGTTGAGCGCGCCGCCCGTGCTGACATCGACGCCGGTGTTTGCTGTCGTCGTCCGCGTTGCCGCATCCTGTATCGCTGCGATGCGATTGTTAACGCTATCGGCCACGTAGAGCGTTCCATCCGATCCGAGGCCGACGCCGGTCGGGCCGATGACGAGCGCATCGGGATCCGCGGTCTCGGCGAATCCCGAGCCGATCTCGGTGGTCGAAACGAGCATTGGCGCTCCGTTGCCGTTTCTAGGCACGTCCAGCGCGAGCCGCATCACCGTACCCTGATTGACGATGTGGGGCGCGCCCTGAGTGACATCACCGTTGAGCACGTTGGTGACGAACAGCAGTGCCTGATTTTCGTTATCCAGCGCGGTCATGTCCCAGGGACCGTTGATTCCCGCGCCCATGAAGGTCTCGACCACCTGGCCGGCGCTATTGAGGACGATCAGGCAGCCGGCGCCCGCAGTGGCGGAGGTCCCATCGGTCGTCGGCAGGCTCCCGACGATGACCCAGCCGCGCTTCAGAACGACCAGTGCCGTGGTCAGCCCGACGCCGCCCGGACACTCGCTGCCGAGGCTGCTCGCGTCGATCTGCGCGAACAGCGTGACCGCACCTTGCGGGCTGACCTGGACGATGGTCGTTCCGGTCCCTTGCAGATTATTCGAGTTGTTGAAATTGCTGATCAGGATGTTGCCGCGCATGAGCATCCCGTCGGAATGCGGAATGAATGCAATGCCGTACGGGTTGATGTCTCCGTTCGCCGGAACCGTCGAGGCGACGAGGTCCACTGCGTCGAAGTGGCTTAGGAACGGGAGTTCGTCGGCGAGAACGACAGTGGACGCAGTAAGGAGAATGACAGCTGGAATTACTACGCGAAGGGACTTCGAAAACACATCGTGGAAAAGGGACATGGCTCGCTCCTGTGTTGGTGCGCGAAAGCGAAACCTAGTTGACGCCCTCCCATCTTCGCATCGGTGTCCGCAGCGCCGAGACCGGCCGTGTCGCAGGCGGTGAAGGGATCGACGTGACCGATCGATCGTCGGAGCGGACGCGAATCGTGCTAAGCCGCGCGACTGCAAACACGCGCGTGCAGCTCGCTATTCCAGCGTCGCATGCGCCAAGCGCGGTTGTTCGTAGCACCCGCCCTGTATTCGCGCCATGAACAGAATCGACGGTGCGTTTTTGTAATTTCGGGTACGCGCTGTCAGCAGCGCATCAGGATCGACGCCAATGTGCAAGCGTCACGACAGCTGGATGTCAGACACCGCCGCGATGGTGGCGCCGATATCGGAGGACGTGTAGCGGGGGTTGCTTTGGCGCCTCGTTCAAAACCGGTACACAGCTGCCCCGAGGATCGATGTGCGTTCGCCGAAACCTCCCTCGAGGATGACGACCCAATCCTTGCCGAACTCGACGAGGCCACCGAGCAATGTGTTCCACGGCTTGGCCGGCGACTGGACCACGATGAACTGGAGGTCGGTGTTGGCAACGCTGCCCGCGACCGTTTGCTGGATGCGCTGGTGCATCGCACCGGTCCAGATCCCAAAGCTCATGGACGGACCGGCTGTGCCGTGCAGGCCCACTCTGGCAGAGAACACCGTCGCCACCGGCTTGGTGTTGGCGATCAGCGTCTCGTTGTCGAACTTCAGATCGGTCTTGGTGCGGTTTACGTCGGCCACCACGAAAGCGGTCAGGTCCCGCCAGTCGCTGACCTTGGCTCCGCCTTGAACCGTCACACCGCCGCCATAGGTAGGGCCTCTGAACGAGGCATTGAGCTGAAGTACCGCAGGCTCGATGATGCCCAGTATGGGCTCGCCGGGAATCTGAATCAGTCCCTTGGTTGTGCCCTTCGTATAGCCAAGGAGCGCGTAGACGTCGAGAAACGGCAGGATCAGGACGTCGATTTTCGCGGAGGCGTTCTGCTGAGAGGTATCGACGCGATTGATTTGCAGGAAGTTCGTGACCGATACCGGGGGATTTGGATTGCGTCCCAGTTGCAGGTCATGGATGTCCACCGGCTGCCGAGCCGAGTAGCCGGTGATGCCGATCCCAAAGGGGAGCGGAAGCTGGTAGCCCCTTGCTTCGGCTTCCGCACCCCATATCGGCAGCCCAGACCAATGCGGCACGGGAGGCACGGCGTCGGCGGCAAGCACGCCGCCGGAAAAGATGGAAAGCACCCACAGGCCGCATGCAATAACCCGGAGCGGAGAGGCGGACCAGGACATGTCAAATAATCGTCGCCGTAATGCGCGCAATCTGCGCAGCCGGCGTCAGATCATCACGGCAGGCGCGTAACCGCGTGCGATCCGCGGGGTGATCGTGAGTCGGTTTCACCAGCAACGTCACCGGCCCATGCGTCGATCGAAACTATCGGACACCCGTCGGACAAGGTCGGGGTCTGCTCTGTCATCTCCCTTCGACGCAAACTTCACCTGAACGCCGCCGTCCGCCAGCGTTACCAGCGTAGTTGTGATCGTAATGCTGCCCCGTTGACCCTGGATCAAGCCGGCGCCGCGATCCTGTGCCGTGATCGTCAAGCCCTGATCGTACATTGCCCCATTCGCAGCCTCCCACGATCGGTCGAAACGCTGTTGCACTGTCGGTTGCGAAACGGCGGGGACGTAGGTAGCGGGGACATAGGCGACGCAGGAAGCCAATAACATGGCAGAGACGACCACCAGCTGACGCGGTTTGAGATCCATCGGTTGCGCTCCCGGTTAGCGCCGTGTTGGCGTGGCTGCGTTCGTGCACCGCTCGTGCCGAAGAACACCGGGTCAAGTATAAAGCGCGCCCACCACAAGGTCCACAAGGCGCTTGCATCGACGACACGACCACCAGCCTTTACGGGCGGGCTTCACCCATGCCAGATTGTGCCCGGTCTTGGTGTTCTCATGATTGAACTCGCCCTCGGCGGCGATGGCCTAACCTATGAGGTTGCGCACCCCTTGGGGAGGGCATGGTCCGGCGTCCGGCAGGCGGGCGCCGACGAGGAGGGTTTTGCGAACCTCCACTTTGAGGAGTCTGAAAATGAAAAAGTATCTTGTTACCTATCTTGCTCCCGCCTCGGTAATCGACGACTGGAAGAAGACCGAACCCAGGCAGAGAAAGGAAGCCGAGGAGAAGATGCAGGGCGACTGGAAAAAATGGATGGGCGATCACATCAAGATGTTCGCCGACAAGGGCGCCGGGGTCGGAAAGACCAAGCGTGTCACCTCCAAGGGCACGACCGATGCAAGAAACGACATCATGCTCTATTCGATCGTCGATGCGGAGTCACATGAAGCGGCCGCAAAGACATTCGAAGGCCATCCGCACTTGCAGATCCCACAGGCTTCGATAGAAGTCATGGAGATCAATCCAATGCACGGGATGTAGGCGATTCGGCTAGCGCCCCGCGCTCGGCGCCGTCGTATCGATGTCGAGGTACTGCCACGGCGTCAGAAAGTAGTGCACGTTCTTGCGGTAGCCGCGAATCTGCGGCGCAACGACGGTGCTGCTGATCCGGAAGACGTTCGTGCACCACGGTGCCTGAGCGGAGACGATCTTCGTCATCGCTTCGTACAGCTTGTTGCGTTCGGCGGTGTTGGCCGTGCGCCGGCTCTTCTCGTAGAGCGCGTCGTACTCGGGGCTCTTGAATCGCGAAAGGTTGCCGGCGCCGGCATAGGGTCCGTAGAAAAGGCGCATGAAGTCGTCGGAGATGTCTCCGTTCCAGCCGAAGCTCGAGAACTGGAGCAGTCCCGCGTGTGCGGCCTTGAATCCTTCAGGGAAGGTTTGAATCTGGAATTCCATGCGGATGCCGACCTCGCGCAGGCTTCGCTGCCACAGTTCGTCGTATTGCCGATACACGGCGCCGACGTATGACATCTGGTGGATGGTGAGCGGGCGGCCGTCAGGCAGCTCGCGGAAGCCGTCTCCGTCGCGATCGCGATAGCCGAACTTGTCGAGCAGCGCCCGCGCCGTCGCGGGATCGTACGGGGACAACCCCTTGTATCCGACCACATGTCCTTCGATGTCGGGCGGAAGGGGCTGGGCCGCCGGCAGCGCCTGGCCGTTCCGGATCACGCGGATCTCGTCGGGAAGGTTGTACGCGCTGCAGACCGCGCGCCGCAACGCGATCTTCTCCGGCGTGTAGCCGCCGACCACGGGGTCTTCCATGTTGAAATAGGCGAAAGTTACGCTGAGCTCGGTGGCGCGCTCGAGGCGGATGCCGCGCGCGGCGAATTCGCTCAGCAGATTGCCCTTGGCGTCGATCAGTTTGGGTGCGACGTCGCCGGGCACGTCCAGCATGTCGAGCTGCCCGCCGTTGAACATGAGAAGTCGCGGATTCGTCTCCTCGATGATGGCTATCTCGATGCGTCCGATCTGCGGAACCCGCTTGCCCTTCATCGAGTCGGCAACGGCCTTGATCGCCGCATCGGCGTTCGCAGGCGCAGGCGGGAAGCGCTCGTCGCGATAACCGGGGTTGGCTTCGAGAATGATGCGATGGCCGGGTGTCCATTCCTTGAGTCGGTACGGTCCGGTGCCGACGGGATTATGCATCGCGCGGCCGCTCGCATCCGCGTATTTTTCGATCACTTCGCGGGCCACGGCGCGTAACGACGCGCTGTCGAGTATTTCCAGAAAGGTGTAGTCGGGCTCGATCAGCTCCAGCCTCAGCGTGTAGCGGTCGACAGCGCGCAGACCCTGGATCTCCGCGTCGTAATCGAATCGGCCCGAAGTTTTCGCCTTGGCCGCCGCGGCGTCGAGGCCGACGATCTTGTGTTCGAGCAGATCCGAGTTGGGCGAGCGTACGCGCGGATCGATGACGCGCTTCCACTCATAGACGAAATCCGCCGCGGTGAGCTCGCGTTTCTTGCCCCCAAAGGCTGGGTCATCGGTGAAGTAGATGCCCGGGCGGATCCGGATCGTCCATACGCGACCATCGGCCGATATCTCCGGCATGCCGGTCGCGATGCTCGGCACGAACCGGTACGGCCGCGCGAGGTAGTCCCAGACGTAAAGCGCGTCGAAGATCCTCTGCTCGGCAAGGCTCGCGTAGGTCTCCTGGGTTCCGGCAGGATCGAGTCCCGAGACGTCGATCGGAAAGGCGATCCTGAGCACCTTCGCGGGATCGGCCCAGTCCGCGGCGATGCTTTGCGGCGCGATCGAGGCAGCAATCACCGCAAGAAGCGGAATTACGGCGGACCGCACGCGCATGAGGTTCTTACTTAGGGAACGAACGCAAGGAACAGGAACGCCGCAAACACTACGAGGTGCACAGCGCCCTGCATCATGTGGGTGCGCCCGGCTGCCAGCGTGACCACGCTCAGGAGAAAAGTGACTGCGAGCATCACCAGATCCTTCGGCCCCAGCCCCAGGATCAGTGGTATGCCGAGAACGACCGAGGCCACCGCCACGACCGGGATGGTCAGGCCGATGCTCGCCAGTGCCGACCCGAGTGCCAAGTTCATGCTGGTCTGAAGACGATTCGCGTGCGCGGCGCGCACCGCCGCCCATGTCTCGGGCAGCAGGACCAGCATCGCAATCACGATCCCGATCACGGCCTTCGGTGCTCCCACTTGCTCGACCAGTTGCTCGATCAAGGGCGAGAGAAGCTTGGCGAGCCCTACGACGGATACAAGGGAGACGATAAGCAGGCCGAAGCTAGCCCACGCTTCCCGGTTCGCCGGCGGCGACGCGTGCCCGTCCGGGCTCGACGCGTCCACGGGCGGAAGGAAATAGTCGCGATGGCGCACGGTCTGAGTGAATACGTAGATCGCCCAGAGCGCCGCCAACGTGACGGCAGCGAAAGCAAGCTGCCCGGTGCTGTACGTGCCGCCAGAGGTGGTCGTGGTGAAAACCGGCAGGACAAGCGAGAACGCAGACATGGCGATGAGCCCGGCGAGGCCCGCACTCGCTCCCTCCGGACGGAAGGACTGCTCGCAGTGAGCGAGGGCGCCGACCAGGACGCACAGACCCACGACGCCGTTGCAGATTATCATGATCGCCGCGTAGATTGTGTCACGCGGCAGAGCAGCGGTGTCGGCGCCTCCAGCAAGCATCAGCGAGAGAATCAGCGAGGCTTCGATGATCGTCACGGCGACGGCGAGAACGAGCGTCCCGAACGGCTCGCCTACCCGATGCGCGATGACCTCGGCGTGGTGAACGGCCGCTATCACTGCGCCGATCAGGGCGGCAGCGCAAACGACCGCAAGCAGCGGCCCCACGCCTGCGACCATTCCGCCGATGAGCAGCGCGAAAGAAAGCGCTGGAAGGAGCCAGGTCCACGCAGCCATGCTCATGTAAAACTCCTCATTTGGCGGCTAACGCTCATCTCTCCATAATTCGATCGTGCGTCAGTCAATGCGCCTGCGGTCGCCCGCCTCCCGCGGCGATCCACTCGTCGACCAGCTTGTCGAGCACGGCGAGCGGCATCGAGCCGTTGTCGATGACCGCCGCGTGGAAGTCCTTGACGTTGAAACGCGTGCCGAGCGCCTTTTCGGCGCGGGCGCGGAGCTCCCGCATCTTGTGATAGCCCAACAGGTAGCCGAGAGCTTGCGCAGGGGTCGAAAAATATCGGTCCACCTCGCTCTCGGCGAATCCCTGATCGACGCCGCCCTGATGGCTCATGTACGCGATGGCCTTGTCGCGCGGCCAGTTGTAGGCATGAATTCCGGTATCGACGACGAGCCGCGCGGCGCGGAAGAGACGTGCCTGCAGGTTGCCGTAGCGTTGGTACGGATCCTTGTAGAAGCCCATCGCATAGCCGAGCGACTCGGCATAAAGCGCCCAGCCCTCGGCGTACGCGATGTTGAAGCTCGCTTGGGAACGCCACGGGTGCAGGCCTTCGATCTCGGCGGCGCGCGCAAGCTGCATGTGGTGCCCCGGCACGGCTTCGTGCAGGAAGAGCGTCTCCGTCCGCCACTTCGCCTCGTCCCTGTAGCCCAGCGAGTTGATGGTGAAGTAGGCGCTCGTGCCCAGGGTCAGCGACCCGACCTGATAGTTCGCCGCCGCGCTGCTGGCGGATTCTGCCGGCGTCATGCTTCGCACCGCGTACGGCATCCGCGGCACGTTGTGGAAAAGCTTTGGCAGCTGCGGATCGACGAGGGGCGCCATTGCCCGATAGGCGGCGAGCACCGCCTCCGACGAGTCGAAAAATAATTTCGGGTCGGTGCGCAGGTACTCGATGAAATCGTCGGTCGTTCCCTTGAATCCGACCTCCTTCGCGATCGTGCCGATCTCGCCGCGCAAGGTCTGGACCTCTGCGAGTCCCAGCTCGTGAATTTGTTTCGCGGTACGGCCGCGAACGATGCGCGAGCGAATCAGGAACTCGTAGTAGCGCGCGCCGCCTCCAAACGAGGCAAGGCCCGCGATCTCAGGCGCTTTCGCGCGGTAGTCGGTGAGGATGAAAGCCTTGAAGCGGCGGAGCGCTGGCTGGTAGTCCTCGGCGATCGCGCGGCGCGCATCGGCAGCGAGCGCGGCTCGCTCCGCTTCGGGAATGCCTTCGCGCATGCTCGCGAAAGGCGACATCAGCGGGCTCTGGTCGACATTCTCGACCAAGTGCGCGTCGATCGCCCCGACGATCCGGTCAAGCACCGGCCGGGTGCTCATCCAGCCGCTGGCCATGCCTAGCCTCAACCGCGCGATCGTGTCATCGGAGAGCCTGGACGCCGCGCGGACCCGTTTGATGTAGTCGCGATAGTCCTCGGCCTTGCGGAACGGCGTCACCTGCGCTGCGCGCGGCAGGACGTTGTGAAGGCCACCCAGCGTCGTGAGCACCAGCGCATCGGCATCCGGAAACTGCTGCGCCTCGACGGCGAGCGCCATCCTGTCGAGCAGCAGCTCGTACGAAATCCGGTCCTGCCCGTGCAGAGCCTTGGCGTCCAGCGCCTTCAGGCGCGCAAGCGCTGTGCGCTCGCGCGCGTGCTCGCGCTCGAGCGTGGCGAGCGAGAGGTCCGGCAGCAGATCGTTGTAGCCCGGAACCCCTCGAACGGTCGCCTGGATAGGATTGCGCCGGAACGTTGCGTCGAGGTCGTCGTCCAGTAGGATTTTGAGCTGTGCTGCCGCTTCGGCAGCCGGGTCTTTGGTCTGGGCGTGCACGGTGTCGATCCCGAGGGTGATAAGAAACGCGAGGAAGATAACAGGGGTCATGCGCGGACGGAAGCGCAGCTCGTGGAAGCCGTCCGACGCCGGAAGTGAGCTCGCCGTCGTCGGGGATCTCGGGATTCTACTTTACCCGGTGGACGTCAGCACAGCGCACCGGACCGCACCGGCGGGTGCCAAGAGCGAACTTTGATTACAATAAGGTTTCGCTTGATCTGTTGTCACTCGGGGGACAGACCCTCGCCAACATAGCTGCGCCATCGGGGTCTGTCCCCGGTTTCGCTCACTCACAGGGGGAAAAATGCAACGTCGTCGATTGACAGCGCTTTGCATCAACATTGTGTTGCCGCTCATATTGTGCGGCGTCGCCGGGGTCGCTTCGGCCAAGTCCGAGATCAAGGGCGCGGCGATTCTCGATCATCCGTGCGGCAAGACGTCGGTCAAGCAGATGGGTCTGACCCATGCCGGCAAGATGGAGGAAGCAAACAAGCTCACCACCAAGGAGATGCAGGATCAATGGAAGGCGATGCCCGCCAAGGACAAGACGATGATGTCGGGCATGATGAAGGAGATGTCGCAGACCGAAGATCAATACTCGGCCGACATCAAGGCGAACGGCGTCCTGATCGTCGACGGACCTACGGCAATGCTGACCGTAAAAAAGACGACCAAGGACAAGAGCGGCAGCAGCACGTCGACGATGACCCAGAACTTCAAGATCGAAGGCAACACATGTCTGGTCAGCCGGTAATCAGCTGATCCCGCAGCACCTGAAAAGCGCTGCCCGAAGCGGCGCTTTTTCAGGTCATTTGCCGTGCCCGCTCGATTTTGTAGCGGGGGCAATGAACGATGCACGATAGCTCCAATCCAAGTGCCATCGAGTGCTTCGCATCGGAAGGGCGATGAAATCCACCCGGCTCATGTCGTCTCAGCGTGGCCACCGGACGCGTCTGCTGATCGCAGCGCTGCTGGCGCTTGTCGCCTGCACGATGAGCACGCCATCGCGCGCCCAGGCCGAGTATTCGGCTGCGTTCGTTTCGCAAGTGGCGCCGAGCTTCGCCGAATTGCTGGCCCCGGCCGCGGTCTCGGTGACCATGGAGAACACCGGCACTGCCACCTGGTATCGCACCGACGGCGACGTATTCCTGGCGACGCAGGAACCGCAAGACAACTATTACTGGTGCATTCAGGGCAATCCGTACGGCAGTCACAGCGGTAACCGGGTTCTGCTCCCGTACGACGTCGCGCCGAACCAGGAGGTCACGTTCAATTTCACGGTGAAGCCGATGGGATGCGTTTTTTCCGCGCCGTCGCCTCTTCGCTTTCGCATGTTGTCGCAACTGCACGGAACCTTCGGCGACGAGACCCCCGATCCGCACGTCGTGGTGTCGACGGCGACGGAGTTCGTCGCGCAGCAGGTTCCCGCGACGGTCCCTGCGGGCGCGGTCGTTCTGGTCACCGAGACGTTCAGAAACACGACGCCGACGACCTGGCAGGCGACCGATGGATATACGTTGCAATCGGCGGGGCCCGCCGGCAACACGATATGGAGCGTGAGCCCGGTTGCACTGCCGACAGCGGTGCCGCCGAACGCGACCGTGACATTCACTTTCTACATCACGGTGCCGGCGACCGTCGGGACCTACAATTTTCAGTGGCAGATGAGCAAGCCGGACGGAACGCCATTCGGAGGTGTTTCTCCGGCAACCGCCGTGCAAGTGATTACGGCCGGGCCGCCGAACTACCAAGGACTGTGGTGGAACGCGCCTGCCGGATCGGAATCCGGCTGGGGCATCAACTTCGCGCATCAGGGCGACACGATTTTCGCCACCTGGTTCACTTACGATCTTACCGGCAAGGGTTTGTGGCTGGTGATGTCAGCCTCACTGACCGCCGCCGGCACTTATACGGGGACGCTGGTTCAGACGTCGGGTCCGCCGTTCAACTCGGTGCCGTTCAACCCGTCGCAGGTAGTCGGAATCGTGGCCGGCACAGGAACACTCACCTTCACCGATCTCAATACGGGAACGTTCGCGTACACGATCAACGGCGTCACGCAGACCAAGTCGATCATCCGTCAAGTGTTCGATCAACTGCCCACGTGCACGTTCGGCATCCTGAGCGACCTGACGCTCGCCTACAACTATCAGGATTTGTGGTGGGCGGCGCCGGCTGGGTCCGAGATGGGGTGGGGCGTCAACCTCACGCATCAGGGCGACGCGATCTTCGCCACCTGGTTTACCTACGATCTCGACCGGACGCCGCTGTGGCTATTCGTCACGGCCCTTAAAACTGCCCAGGGTATCTATAGCGGCACGCTTTATCGCACCACGGGCCCACCGTTCAACTCGGTGCCGTTCGACCCGACCAAGGTCGTCGGCACCGCGGTCGGCACCGCAACGTTTACGTTCACCGACGGCAATACGGGAACGTTCGACTACACGGTCAATGGCGTGACTCAGACCAAGGCGATCACGCGCGAGATCTTCGTTGTTCCGGGAACCGTCTGCCAGTAACCCGGATCGGCGTTCGGTCGGGAATGGCCAGCCGCCGGACGGGATCACTTCATGCACAGCCCTAACGCTGTGCCGGATCGACTGCAAACACTTCCACTGCGTTTGATTTGCCCTTGAACGGTACCGCGCCGAGCGGCTCGACCGCGATGCGCTCGCTCAACGACGAGCGGGTCGCTTCGTCGATCAGAATGACGCGTTGGGCGACCTTGGTGTGCGTCTCGAGGCGCGCGGCGAGATTGACGGTATCGCCGATGCACGTGTATGTCGCGCGCTTGTTGGTCCCCGTGTATCCGGCGACCATCTCGCCGGAGGCGATCCCGATGCCGATCTTGATCGGCGGCTTTCCGGCGGCCTTGCGCTCGACGTTGAACAGATCGACCAGCTCGACCATCTCCTGGGCGGACCGCACTGCGCTTTCGCCATGGTCGACGAGCGGCACCGGCGCGCCGAACACCGACATCAGTCCGTCACCCATCATCAGCGTGACCACGCCACCGTGACCGCTGATCGCATCGAACATGAGCTCGTAATACGTATTGAGCAGCTCGATGGTTTCCTCGGGGGGCTGCGATTCCGCCAGCGAAGTAAAGCCGCGGATATCGGAAAACATCACCGATGCACGGACCAGCTTGCCGCCCAGCGAAAAACCGGAAGTCTGCAGATCCTGGGCCACTTCCGGCGTAGCGAAGCGGCGCATCAGCTCCTTTTGCTGGTCGCGCAGACGTTTTTTCTCGAGGCTCGTTCCGATGCGCGCCTTCAGCAACCCCGGGTTGACGGGCTTGGACAGGTAATCTTCGGCGCCGAGCTCGATGCAGCGGACGACGTTCTCGACGCCTTCGAGCGACGAGGTCACGATGACCGGCAGGTCGCGCAGCTGCCGATCGCCGGCCAGTTGCTCGAGCACCTGGAACCCGTCCATCTCGGGCATTTCCATGTCCAGCAGCAACAGGTCGAAGCCTTCGCGCCGCAGCATCTCCAGCGCGACGCGGCCGTTCTCGGCCGAGGCGACGCTGTGTCCCTGCAATTCCAGGCTGCGCGTCAGCAGCAGCCGGTTGACCTTGTTGTCGTCGACCACCAGCAGGCGGCCGGGCGAACTACGCAGCTCACGCATGACGCAATGCGGACAGGGCGGCGGCAACGCGCGAGTATTCTTCAGCCAACGCATCCACCGGCGCGGCGCTGCCCTCGCTCACCTTCGCTGCGCTCGTAAGCTCGAGCTCCCGCGCCATCGCGCCCAGAGTGAGCGCGCCAAAGGTGTTGCTGTTGGACTTGAGCGAATGCGCAGTCCGGCGGAACTTCTCGGCGTCTTTCGCCGCAAGCGCGCGGCGCAGGTCCTCGAGCATGGTCGGCGCTTCCTGCAGGAAGGTATCCACCAGCTCGACAACGAACTCGGCCCCCGTCGTTTCCTTCAGCGCTTCGAAGGTAGCAGCATCGATCGCCGGCGCACTCATCATCGATCCTTTCGCGCAGAGGCCTGGTTCAACGCCTCGACCAAGCGTTCGACGCGGATCGGCTTGGTCAGGTAATCGTCCATGCCGGCGGCCAGGCACATGTCGCGGTCGCCCTGCATCGCGTTGGCCGTCATCGCGATGATGCGCGGCCGCTCGCCCGATTGCCATCGCGCGTTGATCTGGCGCGAGGCTTCCAATCCATCCATCTCGGGCATCTGCACGTCCATCAGCACGACATCGTAGGTCTGTCGGCGCACCGATTCGATCGCCTCGATGCCGTTCGACGCGAGGTCGGCGCGGTAACCCATCTGCTGCAGCAGGCGCAGCGCCAGCTTCTGGTTGACCACGTTGTCTTCGGCCAGCAGGATGCGCAGCGGGTGCCGCGCCGCCTGGTTAGGGTCGAGCTGCGGCTTGCCCGGTGCTGCCTCGACCTTGGGCGCGAGGTCGCGCGCAAGCAGGCCCACCAGCGTGTCGAACAGCTGCGACTGGCGAATCGGCTTGGCCAGGTAGGCGTTGAACAGCCGCTCGTCGTCGCCCGCTTCGCGTCTTCCCAGCGAGCTGAACAGAACCAGCGGCAGCACGGTGTTTTGCTCGCGAATACGCCGTGCCAGCTCGATGCCGTCCATTTCGGGCATGTGCATGTCCAGCACCGCGAGCTCGAATTCATCGCCGCCCGCGAGCCACGACAGCGCCTCGGAGGGCGACCCGGTCGCGCGGCACTTCATTCCCCACTTCGCGGCCTGCAGGCTAAGTACGCGGCGATTGGTGGCGTTATCGTCGACGACCAGCAGCCGCTTGCCTTGCAGCTCGGGCTGCACCCCGACGAAGTCGCGCTGCCGCGCCGCGGGGAGCTCGGTGACGGGCACCTGGATGGTGAACGAGAAGGTGGACCCTTTGCCGAGCCCATCACTTTCCGCCCACATGCGGCCGCCCATCAATTCGGAGAGCCGCCTGCTGATCGCGAGGCCGAGGCCGGTGCCGCCGTATTTGCGCGTGGTCGACGAGTCGGCCTGCGAGAACGACTGGAACAGGCGACCCATCTCGTCGGCCGACAAACCGATCCCGGTGTCACGCACCGAAAAGGTGAGTTCGACCTGATCTGACGACATAGGCTTGGCAATGACGGTCATCACGACCTCGCCGGCCTCGGTGAATTTCACCGCGTTCGACAGCAGGTTCAGCATGATCTGGCGCAGGCGCGTCACGTCGCCGACAACGGCGGCCGGAATATCGCCCTCGAATACATAGACCGTGTCCAGGTTCTTTTCCACCGCGCGCGCTGTGACCAGATCCAGAGCCGACTCGACGCACTCGCGCAGATCGAACGGCTGCGCCTCGATGTCCATGCGGCCCGCTTCGATCTTCGAAAAGTCCAGGATGTCGTTGATGATGGTCAGCAGCGCGTCGCCCGATTCGCGAATGGTCGCGACGTAGTCGTGCTGCTCGGCATCGAGCTTGGTATCGAGCAGCAGGCCGCTCATGCCGATCACCGCGTTCATCGGCGTGCGGATCTCGTGGCTCATCGTCGCCAGGAACGAGCTTTTCGCTTCGTTCGCGGCCTCGGCGGCGGCACGCGCCTCCTGCGTTTCCTGGAACAGTCGCGCATTCTGCAGCGCGACGCCGACATTGGCGGCGATCGTGGAGAGCAGGCGCTCGGAATCGGCGTCGTAGACGCCCTCCATCAACGTGCTTTGCACGCTGATCGCTCCCTGACAAGTGCCTGCCACAAGGATTGGCACTCCCAGATACGACAGCGCCTGCTTGCCGACGACGACGGCGCCCAGCTCGAGGCCGCGCCGGTCGGTCTCGCGGTTGATGATCAACGGCTTGCCCGACTTGATGATCCTGCTGGTCAAGCCTTCGCCATATTTGAGCGGCGTCAGCTTGTCGCCATGCTGGTAGGGAAAATCGATGATGCCGGTGCGCCGGTCGAGCAGCGCGACATACGCGATGTCGGCCCGGAAGACCGTGCGAATCTGCTCGCCGACGAGCTCAAGCAGGTTGGCGAGATCGAGCTTCCCGGCGAGCTGTTGCGAGACCGTGTTGACGGTGGCGAGCTCCGCCGCGCGCTGCTGCGATTCGGCGAACAGTCGCGCATTTTCGATCGCGACCGTCGCCTGCAGCGACAGCCCGACCAGGAATTCGAGATCGGTGTCGCCAAAGGGCTCGCCGCCGGCGCGCCACACTACCATCACGCCCTTGATCGTCTGCCCGGCAAGGAGCGGCGCAACCATCATCCGCTCGTTCTCCTCCTGCTCGGTACCGGGAATCAGAAGCGCGCGAGGATCGGCGCCGGTGTCATTGATGCGCTCCGCGCGACGGCTCTGGATCAGATCGCCGATGATGCCCTCGCCGCTCTTGATCACCGCGGACTGGATCGCTTCGGCGATGTCGCCGACTGACACGATGGCGCGGTAGGTGTCCCCGCTGGCGTCGGGCAGGAAGATCGCGCTGCTGCCGGCATTGAGCAGGTTCTTGGCATGACGCGCGATCCGATCCATTACCGTCGACAGGTCGAGCGTCGAGGAGATGTCGCGTCCGACTTCGGCGAGCGCGGCGGTCTCGCGCGTACGGCGCTGGGTCTCGTCGAAGAGCCGCGCGTTCTCGAGCGTGACGCTCATGCTGTTGGCCAGCGTCTGCAGCAGCCGCACGTCCGAATCGCTGAAGGCGTGCTCGTGCTCCATGTCCATCAGCCTGATGACCCCGCGCGCCTGATCGCCCGCAACCATCGGCACCATGATCAGCGATTTTTCCATTTGCGTGCCCGGCAGCAGGGAAGCCCCGTATTTCTCGACGGCCTCCTCCATGTTCTCGTTCACGACGATGGTTTCTCGAGTGCGCAGGACGTGCGCCGCAAATCCGCGATCGCCCAAACGGCTGGAGGCGAACTCGAGCCGTTTGCCGCTTTCGTAAGTGTATGGGTAATGCACCATCCCCGTTTCCGGGTCGTAGATGCGTATGCCTACGTCTGCCTTGTTGAAGATATTGCGGATCTTGTCGCCGACGGCGTCGTAAATGCCCTGGATGTTGAGCTCGGCGGCAAGCGCGGCCTGCACGCTGTTGATGATCGCGAGCTCGGCGTTGCGCTGCTCGGTTTCTTTCAACAGTCGCTGCGTCTCGTCGAAAAGACGCGCGTTCTCCAGCGCGACGCTCATGCTGTTGGCCAGGGTTTGCAGCAGCCGCAGGTCCGACTCACCGAAGGCGTGCTCGTGCTCCATGTCCGTGAGCGCAATCGCGCCTCGAACCTGATCGCCGACGATCAGGGGAACCAGGACAACCGACTTCTCCATCTCTGTACCGGGCAGCGGCGTCGTGCCGTGCCGTTTCGCTGCTTCCGCCATATTCTCATTGATGACGAGCGGCTCCCGAGTGCGCATCACGTGCGCCGTAAACCCTCTGTCGCCCATGCGGATCGGCTCCGGGGTCAGGCGACGCCCGTTCTCGTAGAGATAGGGATGGTGAAGAAGGCCGGTCTTGGCGTCGAAAACACGGATGCTCATGTCACGGTTGCCGAAGATCTCCCGGACCTTGTCGCCCACCGCGTCGTAGATGCCCTGGATGTTGAGCTCGGCGGCCAGCGCGGCCTGCACGCTGTTGATGATCGCGAGCTCGGCGTTGCGCTGCTCGGTTTCCTTCAGCAGGCGCTGCGTCTCGTCGAACAGGCGGGCGTTTTCCAGCGCAACACCCATGCTCGCCGCGACCGTGCTGAGCAGTCGCACCTCGGCTTCGCCGAAGGCGTCCTCTCGCTCGTAGTTCTCGAGAATGATCGAACCGATGACCCGGTCGCTGCCGAGAATCGGCACCGTTACCGAGGACTGGCTGTCATCGGTTCCCGGCACCGCCTCCACGCCCAGCGCCAAAGCTTCACTGCGATTTCTGACAACCACCGGCTGACGCGTCTCGATCATCTTCGCCCGAGGACCGCCAGGACGAAACGCGGTCGGCGGCAGGTCCGCTTGCCTCACGCCATGCTCGTACTGGTAAAGATAGTGGGCGTAGTTGGTTGCCGGGTCGTACCACCGGATGCCGATATCGCCGGTATGAAACACCTCGCGCAGCTTGTCGCCGACCAGGTCGACAATGGCCTGGAAGTCGAGCTTCTCGGCCATGCCCTGCTGGATGCTGTTGATGACCGCGAGCTCTGCAGCGCGCTGCTGCTCGGCCTTGAACAGGCGCTGCGTCTCGTCGAAAAGCCGCGCGTTCTGGAGCGCGGTCCCCAGCGAGGCGGCGATCGTGCTGAGCAGGCGGAGTTCCGACTCGCCGTACGCGTTTTCGCGTTCGTAATTCTCGATGCCAATCATCCCGAGCACCCGGTCGCCGCTGATGATCGGCATCGCGATCATCGACTTGCTCTGGTCGGTGCCTGGAATCGCGCTGCCCATGCTTGCAGCGGTGTCCACCACTTGCGGTTGCCGCGTGCGCAACATCGTCTCGAACAGGCCGCCACGGGCGGGCGGCCGGGGCGCAATGTTCAGTCGCTTCCCGTGCTCGTACGCGTACAGGTAGTGCAGGAGGTGGGCCTTCTCGTCGTACCAGTTGATGCCCAGATCGGGCGTGGCGAAGACCTCGCGCAGCTTGTCACCGACCAAGTCGACGATCGCCTGGAAGTCCAGTTCGGCGGCCAACCCCTGCTGTATCGAATTGATAATCGCCAGCTCGGTATTGCGCTGCTCGGTTTCCTTCAGCAACCGCTGTGTCTCGTCGAACAGCCGCGCGTTCTCAAGCGCAGTGCCGAGCGACGCGGCGATCGTGCCGAGCAGGCGCACCTCGGACTCGCCGTACGCATTCTCGCGCTCGAAGTTTTCGATGACGATTGTCCCTAGGACGCGGTCGCTGCTGATGATGGGAACGCCAATCAGCGATTTGCTGGAGTCCGTGCCAGGGACCGATCCGCCAGGCATCTTCGCGTATTCCGCCGCAGTGTTGATTACCAGGGGCTGGCGGGTCCTGCGCATCGTCTCGAACATGCCTCCCGGGATGGGCGGTCGAGGTGCGATAGTTAGGCGTTTGCCGTGCTCGTAAGCGTAGAGATAGTGGCTCAAGTTGGCCTTTTCATCGTACCAACGGATGCCGAGGTCGGGCGTGTCGAAGACTTCGCGCAGCTTGTCGCCGACCAGATCGACGATCGCCTGGAAGTCCAGCTCGGCGGCGAGCCCTTGCTGGATCGAATTGATGATCGCCAGTTCCGCCGCGCGTTGCTGCTCGGCCTTGAACAGGCGCTGCGTTTCATCGAAGAGGCGCGCGTTCTCCAGCGCTACGCTCATGGCGTTGGCGAGCGTGGTCAGCAGACTCACGTCCGAATCCGAAAAAGCGTGGGCGAGCTGTTTCCCCACGGTGATCACGCCGTTCACCGTATTGCCGTGCAGGATAGGAACGTAGATGAACGAGTTGTCCTCCGTGGCGCCGCCGATGTTCTTGGCACCCAGCTTCACCATCCACTTGTTCAATTCGTCGACCGTGTGGATCACGATGGGTTGCCGAGTGCGCAGAATTTCCCGGGTGAAGCCGACCGGCGGACCCGATTCCGGATGAAATCGCTCGCCGTGGTCGAGGAGGAAGACATAGCGAACCAGATTGGCTTCTGCGTCGAACAGCCTGATCCCAACCACATCGGCGGCGAATATCTCCCTGATCTTGTCGCCGACCAGATCGTAGATCGCCTGCATCTCGAGCTTCGACGCCAGACCTTCCTGGACGCTGTTGATAATCGCCAGCTCGGCGTTGCGCTGCTCGGTTTCCTTCAGCAGCCGCTGGGTTTCGTCGAACAGGCGCGCGTTTTGGAGTGCGGTGCCGAGTGACGCGGCAATAGTCGTCAAGAGTCGCAGTTCGGGCTCGCCGTACGCACTCTCGCGCTCGTAGTTTTCGATGATGATGGTGCCAAGAAATCGGTCGCTGCTGATGATCGGAACGGCGATCAGCGATTTGCTCTGGTCGGTGCCTGGAAGGGCGCCTGTGGAGTGCACTTCGTAATCTGATGCGGTATTGAAGACCAGGGGCTGGCGCGTCCTGGCCATCGTCTGGCCCATGCCGCCCGGCGTCGGTGGTCGAGGCGAAACGCGAATGCGCTTGCCATGCTCGTATTCGTAGAGATAGTGGACGAGGTTGGCTTTTTCGTCGTACCAACGGATGCCGAGGTCCGGCGTGTTGAAGACTGCGCGCAACTTATCGCCGACCAGGTCGACGATCGCCTGGAAGTTCAGCTCGGCGGCGAGGCCCTGCTGAATCGAATTGATGATCGCGAGCTCGGCGTTGCGCTGTTCGAGGCTGGCGTTGGAGGACTCCAACTCCGACGTTCGCTCCTCGACCTTCTGCTCGAGGCCCTGCGACCATTGCGCGTTGTCGAGCGCGACTGCAGCCTGGCTCGCGAGCATTCCCAGCAGGTCGCGATCGGATTCACGGAAGCGCCCGAATGCACCGTCGATATCGACGTAGAGGTAGCCAAGCAACTGGCGCTGCGCAATCAGCGGCGCGATGATACGCGAGCGCTGGTCGAGCTCGCTTTCACCCTCGGGGGCATAGGTCAGCATGACGGCGCGCGTACGCCGCACTTCAGCCAGCGATGGCTCGATGTCGCGCAACAATGCCTGCGCGTCCTCGCCGCGAGGCATCAGCGACCCCGCCAGTCGCAGCCCTTGCCCCGACTCCAGCACCAGCAGAACGCGCTCGGCGCCGGAGAGCTCGGTAGCTTCGTCGATCAGGAATTCATGCAGCTCTTCACTGCTGCGCAATTCGTTCAGCCGAAGACCAGTATCGACCAGCCGTTCGAACGGCTCGCGCAGATTCGCTTCGCCGGCCAGGTGCGCGCCGCGCCGCTGCGGCGACAGGCGACGCTTGCGGGCGTCCTTGATCCACGCGTGGACGATCTCGCGATGCGCCTCGATCTTGCTCAGGTAGTTGCGGCGCAGGCCTTCGTCGCTGAGGCTGACAATGCCCTTCAGCATCAGTTGATAGGCCATCTCCAGCGCCTCGCGCGCAGCCTGCGGCTGCTTGCTGCTCCGCAGAGCCTGGCTGTGTCGCCACCACGTCAACGCAGGCGACATCCCATCGAGCGCGGCCAGGTCATGTGCACGGTGCAATCCGGTGGCGCGCCGCGTGGCGGTCAATGCGGCGCGTGGCTTTCCGAGCACCAGGCGGGTATGTCCGATTGCCGCCAGGACATCGATTTGCCCGGCGACATGATCGCTCTCGCGGGCGAGCTTCTCCGCGCGTTCGAAACAACGCAGAGCCATCGCGGCGTTGCCCTGAAGCAGGGCAACCCACCCTTCATTCATGGCGACGCTCGCGGCAGATTGGGGAGTGGCGAGCGCTTCTGTCATCCCGGTCATTTCTGCGATATACGCGCCCGCACTGTCCAAATGTCCCATTGCGAGCTCGACCTCGGCGAGCGCGGCGAAATTATTGGCCTGGGACACGCGTGCATCGGTCCGACGATAAATTTCATTGGCACTTAGAAACAGCCGGCGGGCGCGCCGGTACAGTCCAAGACGGCTGTAAGCGATCCCCATGTTCGCGGTAATGATTGCCTGGCGTTCGACATAGCCGGCGGCCTCGAAATCGGCGAGTGCCTGATGCAAGAGCTTCAACTGAACGGCAAAATCGGCCTGGTTGAAGATGAGCATGTTTAGCGCATTGCCGGCGCCGTACAGGTCGCCAGCCTGCCGGCATAGCGCCAACGCGGCGTTGGACGCCTTATCCGCCTCGGCGGAGCGGCCTTGGTTGCTGCGCGCCATGGCGACCAGCCACAGCGCACGCCCCTCGTCGCCGGGCCGTTCCTGCGCATGAAACAATGCGCTGGCCCGCAAAGCATGGCGCGCCGCCTGTTCGACATCGACCCTGCTGCGGTATTGGGCTTCGGCGAGCCGATACAGGCTCGTCGCTTCGAGAGCAAGCTGTTTGCTCTGCCGTGCGGCCTTGAGCGCGGCGGTGGCCGAGGCAACGGCCGCCTTCAATGCGCCCGTGCGCATCTGAACCAGGGCGAGCCGGTTGTGCGCCTGCGCGTTCAGCGCTGCCGTACCGGCGCCCTTGGCAAGGTCGAGCATCGCATCCGCGTCAGCGGTGGCGCGCTTCAGGTCACCCTGAGCAATGAAGCTTTCCGCTCGAAGGTCGAGCAGGTCGACCCGGCTTTCGACGCTCAAGTCGCTTTTGGCCAGAGCGGCGCTTGCGTGCTCGATCGCCTCCGCGTGGTGCCCGGTCCACGCCAGTTCGCTTACGCGTGCCCTGATCGGGGCAGAAGCATCTGCGCGCGGCGCCTTTGGCCGGCGCCGCGATGCTTTTTTCCCCTTCGAATCCATCATCAATTGCACGAAGTCTCCATCCATTGCAAGGGTGACCTGCCGGCGCGCCGCAAGGGCCCGAATGCGGGCGCGGCGAACCGGATATTAGTCTACCGGCGCCACGCGTCAAACCGAGATTGTCGGGCGCCGCCGGCCGTCCTGACACGGGCAGGCGATCGCGCGACGTTGTTCAGCGGCAGAAATATCGTCAGACCACGCCCCGGTCGGACAACTCCGCTTTCAGATACGTGTAGTAGATGGGTGCGGCGATGACGCCCGGGATTCCGAATGCCGCCTCCATCACGACCATCGCGAGCAGCAGCTCCCACGCCCGGCATTCGGTGCGGCGGCCGACGATGCGAGCGTTCAGAAAATACTCGAATTTGTGGATGATGATAAGAAAGCCCAGCGAGCCGATCGCCACCTGAGGCGAGACCGACAGGCTCACCACGACGATGATGGTGTTCGAGACCAGGTTGCCCAGGACCGGCAGCAGGCCGGTGATGAAGGTCAGGGCGATCAGCGTCATCTTGAACGGCAGGTTGATGCCAAAGGCCGGCAGCACCAGCGCCAGGTATACGCCGGTGAATGCCGTGTTGATAAGCGAGATCTTGAATTGCGCGAACACGACGCGACGGAACGCGTCGCCCAGTCTCGTGAGCCGGTCGGCCAGCGCCCGCGCCAGCGGCCGATCGGTCTCGATCGGCAGCGCTTCGTGCAATGCGACCAGGGCGCCGATCACCATGCCGACCAGCGTGTGCGCCAGGCCGCGCGCCACGCCCCTTCCCATCGACTGCAAATCGGCCGCGTGAGCGCGGAACCGTTCGGCCAGCGACGCCTCGATGTCCTCCGGATTGTCCGGCATCCTGGCCACCATCCATTCCGGCAGCGCGGGGCGCAGGCCGTCGATGATCTCTGCCATCCGCGCGAACAGGGCCGACAGGTTGCCGACGTCGCTGCGAAAGAAGACGACTGCGCCGAATATCGCGACCGCCGCGAGTGTTAGCACCAGCACCGTAAGCAGGGCCACGGCGATGAGTTTCGCGCGCTGGTCCGAAATGTGCTCGTTCATCGTCGGAGCGATGACGTGAACGAGCTCGTAGACCAGCATGCCGGCGAGCAGCGCTGGCAGCAGGCGCAAGTGCAGGACGAGGACGAGCGCGACGCCGGTCAGGATCCAGGCCGCGACGGCATAGCGGGGAGCAACCGTTCGATCGCGAGGCATCGCTGCGATTTTACCCCCGCGTCAGGCGGGAAACGGGCCGGGCGGCAGTTAACCGGCGGCCGAAGCCGCCTTCGTGTGCTACGTTTTGCAGGCAGAACCTTACCGGACAGGAGGTCATCCGATGTTGGCCATATCCAGAGTCTTTGCACTTGTCGCCCTTGGCGCGGCGATGGTGCCGCTTGCGCACGCCCAGGGCCTGGTCGTCCAGAAGAACATCCCGCTGGCGACGGCGCAGCTGATCGCCAACGCCGCGATGGAAAAATGCCGGGAACTGGGGTTCCGGGTTTCGGTGACCGTCGTCGACCGGGCAGGCCTGCCCATCGTCATGCTGCGCGGCGACGGCGCCGGTCTGCATACACCCGAAGGCAGCGACCGCAAGGCCTATACCGCGCGCACCTTCGGTCAGCCGTCGGCCGATTTCGTCAAGCGCATGCTCGCCGACCCGGCATCGACCGGCTCGAAGGAATACACGCGCGTGCTCGCGCTCGCGGGCGGCCTGCCGATCAAGGTCGGCGACGAGGTCATCGGCGCTGTCGGCGTCTCGGGCTCGCCCGGCAGGGACGACGAGTGCTCGAAGGCGGGCATCGACAAGGTGGCGGACCAGCTCAAGTAGGCTGGGGCGCGCCCTCTGGTCGACGCCCCGCCGCGGTCACGCTCCGGCCACCGCCGCCCGCACGCGCTCGCGCGTGAATGGCACGGTCGTGACGCGCGCGCCGATGGCGTCGTATACGGCGTTGGCCAGCGCGGCGGGCACCGGCGTGGCCGAGGCTTCGCCCGCGCCGAGCGGCGGGTCCAGCGGCCGGTTGACGAGCTCGATCAGGACCTCGGGCGCGTCCGGGAACCTCAGGATCGGATAACTCGCCCAGTCGACGCTCGTCACCCGTGAGCGGTCGAACGCGACTTCCTCGAACAAGGTTCGCGACAAGGTCTGCAGGACGTTGCCTTCGATCTGGGCTTTGAGCGTGGCCGGATTGATGATCAGCCCGCAATCGTGCGCGCACGCGACGCGCCGTACGCGAATCGAGCCCGACGCCTTGTCGACGTCGGCCTCGATCGCCATCGCAACATAACTTTCGTAGTGCTTGTAGTGCATGTACGCGAACCCGCGGCCGGCGCCGGTCGCGCTCGGCGCAGGCGATGGGCGCGGCTGCCACCCGATCAGCGCCGCGGCGCGCCGGATCACCTCGATCCCGCGCGGGTCGGACACTCCCTGCAGACGGAACTCGACCGCGTCGCGCCGCGCGTGGGCCGCGAGCATGTCGGTGAAGCTTTCGACCGCAAAGCAGTTCGCGACCTTGCCCGGCGCGCGGAAATTCGACGGCCGCAACGGCGACGACTTCAGCCAATGGACGACGACTTCCTGATGCGCGACGGCGTACGGCGGATCGCCGTTCTGGCTGATAAGCCCCGTGGTGAGTCCCGGCGTTTGTGCGATGCCGGCGGCGTCGAGCGCCAGCAGCGGCATGTTCGGCAGGTTCGCGGTGGCTTTGGGGATCCACATGTCGGTGCGCCATGCGGCGATCTTGCCGTCGTCACTGACCGCGCCTTCGAGCGAGAGCAGCTGCGGCGGAGCTTTCGGGTCCCAGCCGTGCTCGTCCTCGCGCGACCACTGGACGCGCACCGGCCGCGCGACGGCCTTCGACAACAGCGCCGCATCGGCAGCCGCATCGTCATGGCCGTTCATCCCGTAGCAGCCGGAGCCGTCGAGATAGACGACGCGCACGGCATCCTTCGGCAGTGCGAGCGCCTTGGCGATCGTCTCGCGGAAGCGGTGCGTCGCTTGCGAGGCTGACCACACGGTCGCCTTGCCGTCCCGAACATCGGCGACCGCGCACGACGGCCCCATCGACGCGTGCGACTGCATCGGCCAGTAGAATTCCGCGCTGACCTTCTTCGCTGCGGCAAGCGCCTGACGCGCGTCGCCTTTTTTCAACAGCGTCTCGTCCGCCTCGAACGGGCCGGCGCGCATCCAGCCGCGCACGGCGTCGGCGCCGAGCAGCGGTGCAGACTCCGACCATTGTGTCTTGAGCAGGCGCGCGGCGGATATCGCATCCCATTCGCTCCCGGCAACGACGCCGAGAAAATCGTTGACGCGCACGACGCGCGCGCCCGGGATCGCACTGATCGACGCCTCGTCGACGGCTAGGAGCTTCGCACCCACCGCCGGCGGCCGGACGACGCGGCCGTGCAGCATGCCGTCGATCTTGAAATCGTGGACGAACACGTGCTGGCCGTTGACCTTGCCTGGAATATCGGGCCGAGCGAGCGGCTGACCGACGATCCGGTACGAGGCGGGATCGCGGAGCTTCGCCTTCGCATCGACTTTGACGCCGAGGCGCTTGTCGCCGACCAGGTCGCCGAAGCGAATGCCGGCGCCGCCCGATTTCGGCCGGACCTCGCCGTCGATCGTGTCGAAATCCGCCGCCGGTTTGCCGGTGCGGGTCGCGGCGAGGCCGATCAGCGTCTCGCGTGCGGTCGCCGCCGCCTGCCGGATCTGGACGCCGCCGCGCATGATCCCGCTGCTGCCGGCCGTCGCACCCTGGTCGGGAGTGAGTCCGGTATCGCCCTCGACCATCGCAATCCGGTCGACGCCGATGCCGAGCTCCTCGGCAGCCATCTGCGGAATCGCGATGCGCAATCCCTGGCCGAGATCGACCTTGCCCGAAAAAATCGTTACCGAGCCATCGGCATTGACGGCGATAAAGCCGTCGACCTCGGCGGTGTCGAGTGTCCTGCCGACCGGGATGTCCCCGCGCGGGCGTTGCGCATAGGCCGGCCCGGGAATGGTGAAACCGACGACGAGCGCCCCGCCGGCCTGCAGGAATTCACGGCGCGACAGAGGCGTCTTCATGTCGGCGCCTTGCCCGATGCGCGCAGCATCGCGCGCAGGATCCTGTCGTGCGTGCCGCAGCGGCACAGATTGCCGGCGAGCGCCTGCTGCGCATCCTCGCGGCTGAGATTCGGCTTCCGCGCCAGCGCCGCCGCACCGGTCATCACCATGCCGGTGACGCAATAGCCGCACTGCGCCGCCTGCTCGGCGACGAACGCCGCGTGCAGCGGATGCGGCTTGTCGGGCGTGCCGAGGCCCTCGACCGTCGTGATTTTCTTTCCGGCGGCCTTCGACACCGGCATCCGACACGAGCGGACCGCTTCGTCGTCGACGATCACCGTGCATGCGCCGCACTGGCCGAGGCCGCAGCCGAACTTGGCGCCGGTCAGCGACAACGAGTTGCGCAATACGTAGAGGAGCGGCTCGTCGGGATCGCGGACCTCGACGGTCCTGGATTCGCCGTTGACGTTGAGCGTGAAGCTCGGCATGACATCCACCTTTCGCGCGCCGGCCGGAGAAAAATCATCGCATCTGCGTGTCGCCTTGTCCAGATTCAGCGACTCAGCATCACGCAGACCATAAAAAGAGGGCCAGACGGACTGCCTGGCCCTCCCTCTTACGCATCGTATCGGACCGTCAGCGCGCCCGAAACGAAATGCTCACGGTATGGTACCGGATGCGGTGACGACGTCTTCCTGATTGATCAGTGTCGGCACAAACTCGAAGCCGTAGAACCAGACGACGGTCTGCTTGTTGTTGGAGTCGGTCCAGAACGCATGGAAGACGTCATCGGAACCGACAGCCAGCGCGGTGTAATCGCCGAAGAATCCGCCGCCGAATCCATTGCGCGTGTTGATCGGGTGCGTGCTGACCATCTGGACACCACCGGAGTCGATGTTCGTCACAAAATAGTCGAGGCGGGCGTTGTGGATGTAGTTGCCGAGCGTGTCACAGGTGATCCGGCCTACCGGTGGTGCCGGGCCGCTGGCGCAGGTCTGCCATGGCGACACCACGTCCGCACCGTAAGCCGACATGTAGACGACGCCCGAGGGCGAAATGGCGACGCCCGGCCACTGCGTATCGACACGGCGGGCAGCTGGGGCGGTCAATGTGCCTCCGCCCGGTTGACTTACCGGATAGCCGACGGCGGTTCGATCCGAGGCATCGAGTGCCGGGAAGATCGGTACGGGTGCGCTCCACGTCGCCGCGCCATCGGTCGACGCGCTGTACACCGTCACCGCATGACAACCGCTGTTGGTCCGGGTCGGGCACAGTTGCCCGTCGCTGTCGCGCAACAGGGTCGACCAGGCGACATACAGATCGCCATTCGGCGCGGCCGCACCGGCCGGATAGCTATCGACGCGGAAGGCGGTATTGGCCAGCGGAATGACACCCTGCAGGTCGGCCACTTTCACCGGCTTGCCGAAGGTCACGCCACCGTCGGTCGACTTGACGATGTAGGTGGAGTCAAGCGTCGCCAGCCGGGTCGACCCTTCGAAGATCACGTACACACTACCGTCGTAACCGACGATCGGCCGCGAGCCTTGGTCGTAGAGCACGTTGCCCGCGATGTTCTTTGGTTCACTGAACGTTTGCCCACCGTCGGTAGAGTAGGCGAAGAAGATTGGTGACTGAACGTACGAGCCGTTGTGGGCATTGAACAGAAAGCGCGTCCAGCTGACGTAGATGCGATCCTGGAACGGGCTGCCCACATGCCAGTCGGCCGCGATCCACTCCTTGTCGTTCAGGGTGGAGGGCGCAGTTGTCTGATTGATGAATGTCGGCGGTCCCCAGCTCAGTTGGCCGCTGCCATTGAAGGTGCCCTTGTTCACCGCCACGGTATTGGGTGCCGACGTGCGATTGAAGCCCAGACCGGCGTAATACACGTGGCCCTGGCTGTCGAAGGCCAGCGCCGGATCACCGCCGGCATCGTACGGGCCTCCGGTCAGGTGCTCGACGCCTGGAATCAGCGTTCCCAGATGAGCGGGGTCAGAGCTGACGCAGCACCAGGTCGTGCCACCGTCGTTCGAGTAATAGGTTCCCGAATAGCCATCGCCCAAAGCGCTGCACGGCGTGCCGCCGATATTGCAAGTCCAGGTGCGCGTCACATAATCATTGGCCGCAGCAACCACGCGGTTTGGATTGTTCGGATCTACAGCGATAGCCGTCTCGTTTTGCGGAGCGCCTGCAGTGTCCTGATTGACCGTCACCGCCGGCGGCAAAACATTGTTGCCATCGAGCGGGCTGCTCAGGACGAAGGCGGGACTGATCGGAGCGCCTGGCGTGAGGTTCGACGCTTCGAGAGCCGCCTCTTCCTCGATGAAAGCCGAGAAGCGGATCTGCAGGCCTGCGGTGCCCCTCAATGACGCGACTTTACCTGCCAGGGTGCTGATGTCGTAGACAGGCGCTTGGCCCTGCGTTTGCGCAGGTGCCGCGGCCAGCGCCGGCACCAAGGCAACGATCAACGAGCCGACTGCTGCAGCGAGCGCTGGTACTGCGCGAATGCTCATGGTGTGCCTCCAATCATCCAATGTGCTAAGTGGGTTTTGCCTTTCAGTGCGGTTGCTACAAGGCTGCGGACTGGGCGCCGTCCCCCGAGCACGGCAGTGCTTGGAGGGGATTTACGCGGCGGTAGTTCCGAAGGAATGCGAGGATGGACTTCCAGGCAATAGCAAAAAAACGGCACCCAAGCTTCGTGCGCAATCTGCCTTTACAAATAAGAATCAGTGGCTGAGCACAAGACCGGATGCGTCAGGGCTGTCCCTGTAAAAAATCCTGACAGTGGGGCCGCCGCCCGATAAGTCAGCCGAGCTTGCCAAGCCACAGCGACAGATCGCGCAGCGTCTCGCGCAAGGCCTTGAACCGCCGTGCGCCCAGGTGCGCAGTCCACTCCTGCTCGATCGCGGCGACGCAATCGCGTATCGGCGCAACCATTGCCCAGCCCCGGTCGGTCATCCGCACGACCCGTGCGGCCGCGTTGGCTTCCGTATGTCGCTCGATATAGCCGCGATGTTCGAGGCCCGCCAGCACATAATTCATCGCCTGACGGGTCATCTGACATTGCCTCGCCAGCTCGATGGGGCGGCGTCCTTCCGGACCCGGATACAGGAACACGCCCAACTCAGTGGCAGAGATGTCGAAGCCCTTGGCGTTGAGCGCCGCGAGCATGCGCGCCACAATAACTTCGTGCGGCAGGCGGAGCAGCGAGCCGATCATCGGCGTTATCGCCGGCTGCGAGCGCTTCCTGCGGGCGGTAATCCTGCTGTTTGACATGACCGTTGGGATGGCAGTTGATGTGGCTTGATGTGGCAGTCGAGATCCGGCAGTTGACAGCGACGTAAAGAATTTGTACATTATCACGTACAGAGTCTTTACACAAGGAGTTTGCCGTGGATCAAGTCCGTTCACCAGCCGCGCCGGAAACCATCCGACTCGGCCAGCTGGAAATCCGGTATCTGCAGGAGGCAGGCGCTGGGTGCCGGATGGGCGCCTTCGAGATGCGCGTGCCGCCGGGCTCCAATGTTCCACCGCCGCACAGCCATTCCGCGAATGAAGAACTGGTGTATGTGCTCGAAGGAACGCTGCGGTATACCGTGGGCAGCGAAACACGTGATCTCAAGCCCGGCGACTCGATGGCCACGCCGTGCGGAGTCGTCCACGCCTTCAGCAACCCGCACGCGGTCGTGGCGCGCGCGCTGGTGATCAACACGCCGGACATCGGAGCGCAGTACTTCCGCGAAGTAAAAGGCATCATCGACGCGGGAGGGCCGCCCGACAAGGTCCGGCTGGCGGCGACGATGCAGAAATTCGGACTGGTGCCGGCCGCGCCTCCGGGAGCGCCACCGCGCTGACTCGCGCACCGATGCTTCGGTCGATCGAATCGATCGCGCGCGCCGAGGCGGTCGCCTGATCGAACGGCGCGTACAGGGGTGGGCTAGTTCAAAGCGTCAGCGGCTTCCCATAGCCGGTGAGCTCGAGGTAGCCGCGCCCTATTTCGCGTCCACCGCTAAGAGCCCGCACCGCGCCTTCCCAGTAAACGGTGCCGGTGCTCGCACGCGTATCGAGCTCCTGGTCGTCCATCAATGGCTCGAGCGCGTACTCTTCGCCGCCCGCGGCGACCTGCATCGCGACCGGATATTCGACGCCGGTGCGCGGCGAGCGCCAGCGGCGATCCGCGGTGAAGCGGATCTCGGCAGGCTCGAAGGATCGCGCCGTTCCCCGAGGCCCGCGAAACGTGCCGCCCGCCCAGAGCGTGCCGCCCGAATGATCGCGCATTCGAAAAGCCATCAAGGCGCCACCGTCGTCGAAGTTGATGCCGATCCAGTCCCAGCCGCTTGCCTCGGGCGCCAATGCGGCGCTCGACCATTCGTGGTCGAGCCAGGCGGTGCCGCTGACGCTCGCGTCCTTGCCTTCGATCGCGACCTTTCCCGAGATGGCGAGCTGCGGCTGGCTGTAGTAATAGCTGGCGTTCTCGACGCTCGGTCCCTTCTGTGAAAAGCCCCCGTCGCCCTCGAGGAGGATGGCCTGCGCGGGCGCAAACCGAAGCTCGAAGCGAAAATCGCGCGCCGCGATCGCAGCGACGTAGACATCTCCGGCAAGCTTGAGCGACCAGTCGTCGATCCATGCGGCGGTCGTGTCTTCCGCCGCGCCGGCGAGCTCGAAGCCAGCGCGCGCCGCGCGCTGATCGTGGCGGAGCCTGCCATGGCGCGGATCGGCGATGGCGGCGTGCGCAAACAGCAGCTGGCGCGGCGCAAATGCGCTCGGATTCGACTCCGCAACGCGCGGGCGATTGCGGAAAAAGGTGACCTGGATGCCAAATCGATTGGCGTCGGCGTCGCGAACCCAGCCGGTGATGTACCACCATTCGCTGCGAAAGGCGGGATGCGCGCCCGCGTCACGCGGAAAGCCTATCGCGAGGCCGGTAACCACGCGCGGATAGTCGTCCGCAGCGAGCGCGCCGGCCGCGAGGAGCACGAGCGGGCTCGCGAGAAACCGGCGCCGTCTCACGCGTCGCCTCGTGCGCCTGTTGCGGCGATCACCAGTCCTCCTTTACCGCCAGGACGGCGCGACGGCTCATCGCCTGGCGACCGCTGGCGAGCGCGGTGACCGTCGAAAGGGCGAGCACGACCACCGCGGAGCCTGCGAGCGCCGACCAGGGCACGTGGAGCTCCATGCCCCAGTGGAACGATTGGCGATTGACGACGTGGATCAGCACGAGGCTGATCAGCCACCCGAGTCCGAAGCCGGCGACGAGGCCGACGGCGCTGATCGTCAGCCCTTCGGTGGCAAGCATCGCGCCGATTTGCCGCCGCGTCATTCCGATGTGGCGCAGCATGCCAAACTCGCGACGGCGCGAAAGAACCAGCGCGCCGAACGACGACGACAGGCCGAACAGGCCGATGACGACCGCGGCGAGCTCGAGCGCATAGGTGACGGCAAACGTTCGATCGAATGCCTTCAGCGATACCTCGCGGATTTCACCGGGCGCGGCAACCTCGAGTCTCGCACCACCGGGGATGTCGCGCGCGATCGCCTGGCCAAGCGCTTCCGGATTCGCGCCCGCTGCGAGCCATAGCGCGCCGCCGGTCACACTTCGATCGCCGGTCAGCGCGATATAACGCTCGCGCTCGATGACCACTGCCCCCTGCGGCCGCGCGTAGTCGCGCCACACTCCCGCGACGGTAAAGGCAGCCCGCTTGCCCGCGATCGGAAGCTCGATGATCTTGCCGGGTACAAAACCGTAAAGATCGACCATCGCCTCGTTGACCCACGCCGTCGGCGGCGCGCCGGCAGCGACGGTGACCGGCCCGCTTACCAGCTGAAGCTGCCGCGACAGATTCACCGCATCGATGCTGCGCGCAAGCAGAACAATGCGCGGCCGGGCAGGGTCGAGCAGCAGTTGCTGCTCGCGCTGGAATTCGGCACGGCGCACGCCGGGTAGCGCGGCAAGGCGTGCCTGATCGTCGGTGCCGAGGTAAGCGGTGTCGCCGCCAGCGCCCGCGCGCACGTAGAGATCGGCAGGTAGCACGCGCTCGAGCCACACGTCCAGCGAAATCCGGAACGACGCGACCATGATTGCCATCGAGACCATCAGACTCACCGCGGCGACGATCGCAGCTAGGCTCACCGCCACCTGTCCGGGGGCGCCGCGCAGCTGCAGCAATGCGAGCCGCGGCGGCGCGCCGCTCGGGAGAGGCAAGGCCGCGAGCAGCATCACCGCGATCCGCGGCATCAGCATCAGCGTTCCGATCAGCATCAGTGCGATCGCGATGTAGCCGAACAGCGGCAAGCCCGCGACCGGCGGAACGAGCGCCGCAATCGCCCCGGCGCCGATGGTCGCGAATCCCGGCCACGAAGGAGAGAGCCGGGCGAATGCGCGCTCTTCGTCACCGGCCTTGAGCGCCGCTGCGGGAGCCGCGCGTGCGGCCTCCAGCGCGGGAGCGAGACTCGCGAGCATCGCGATCAGCACGCCGAGACCGAAGAAAATCGCCAGCGAAATCGGAGCCAGTGGCAGCGCCGGTGCGACGCCGCGAAAGTATCCGGCGCCGAGGTCGGCCCCGATGATCTGGACCGCGATTTGCGCGAGGATGAATCCAGTGGCCAGACCGAGCGCGCTGCCGACGATGCCGACGATTGCGCCTTCGAGCACGAGCAGGCTCGCCAACTCACGGCGCGTCATGCCGAGAACACGCAACAGCGCCAGCTGCGAGCGGCGGCGCACGACAGCGAGCGCCTGCGTCGAAAAAACCAGCAAGCCGCCGGTGAACAGCGCCACCAGCGCCAGCACGTTCAGATTGACGCGGTACGAACGGGACAGGCTTTCGCTGGCGGCCACACCCGTCTCCGGGCGTTGGACCGCGACGCCGGCGGGCAGCTGCGCCTGGATGCGCGCGCGCACGGTTTCGATGTCGACGCCGGGCCGAAGTCGCAGGTCGATGCGGGTAATGCGGCCCAGCCGATCGAAGTTCGACTGGACGCCGGCGATATCCATCACCGCGAATCGCTGTTGCACATCGGCGGGCACGAGTCCTGCGACGCGCAAGGTCACAACGCGCAAGCCTGCCTGAAAGGCCAGCGTGTCGCCTCGATCGACGCCAAGCGAGTGTGCCGCGGCGGGACTGAGGAAAAGCGTATCGGAGCGCAGATGATCAAGACGGTCGCCGGACTCGGCGATCAGCCCGGGCTGCACGGCTCCGGCGCGGAAGACGTCGATGCCGATGATCTTCAGCACGTCGTCGCGATCGCCGAGCTTGGCATCCGCCTCGACGACGGGACTCGCCACGGCCACCTCCGCCACCCGGGCCAGCTGCGGATAGAGCGCCTGGTCGAAACCGCCGCGCGGGCCGCGCACCTGGAGATCGGCATCGCCGGCGAGGAACTGCACGCCGAGAGCGAGCTCGTTGACCGCGGCGCCGGTGATCAGCGAAACCGCGTAACCGAGCGCGACCCCAAGTGCGATGGCGAGCACCGACAAGGCGCTGCGCGCCTTGTTCTGCACCAGCGAGCCGGCAAGCACAGCGCGCGCTGCGGAGAGGTTCAGCTTACCCATCGTCAGCTC